>Ga0302123_10000013_pt1 | contig 135274 bp, 94 predicted proteins | sample CB21_321_MG_FD_203109 | JGI IMG/M metagenome (GOLD analysis project Ga0302123, IMG submission 203109) | Marine microbial communities from Western Arctic Ocean, Canada - CB21_32.1 | ecosystem: Environmental > Aquatic > Marine > Oceanic | place: Canada: Western Arctic Ocean | collected 2017-09-28 | reverse complement strand
CCTCGGTGTACCGACGGCGGACCGATTCTCCACGACTCGACGATTTCTTCTTCGCCATTTTCAGGCTCCTTTCTGGAACCCAAAATAAGCAACTCACCTGTCCGTGAAACTGTCACCACCTCACTGCATTGTCCGCACCCCGAGAGAATATCGACGACGCGTCTCTTGAAGCGACTCGCCTGTTCGTCAAGTCGGACACACGGTACTCCATGCCGACAGATGGCGACGGCGCGCGCGTGGCCATCGTCTCAGGCAAAGGCGGCGGACGGTCGACGCACGAGCTGGAGACTCTTCGCGCACGATTGCGCGCGGCAACAATCGTGATTCTGTTTGGATTCGCGATTTATCTCGTTCGCAGTTACTTCGACAACCGACCGCTGCAGGGATTCCACACCTTTGTCGTGGTGGCGCTGACCGGTCTGGTCGGAGTGCTGAGCGGTCGCAATGAGCTGTCGTACAAGCACCTGCGCTGGCTGGAAATCGCAATTTTCGGGATCCCCGTCCTGTTCTTTACGCCGTATCACTACTTCTGCATCCTGCAGCAGGCCGAAGCCGGCGACGCCGTCGGGATCGTGGCAATTTTCAAAAACGTGTCATCCTACTGGTTCACGCTGCTGGTGATTTACGGGCTGTATGTGCCGAATAACTGGAAGCGGGCCGCAGTTGTCGTCGCGCCAATGGTTGTGCTGCCAGTTCTGGCCGGGCTCGCAGCGAGGTTCGCTGACCCGCTGGTTGCTGAGCATCTTGATGTGCGGCAGTTGAGCGACACGATGATGATCCTGTGTGTCGGTGCGCTGTGCGCGTCGTACGGTGCCGAGGTGATCGCATCGTTACGGGATGAGGCGTACGAGGCGCAGCAATTCGGTCAGTACCGTCTGATGGAGCCGCTCGGCCGGGGTGGTATGGGTGAGGTCTACAAGGCCGAGCATCAACTGCTGAAACGTCCCTGCGCGATCAAGTTGATCCGTCCGGAACATGCCGGTGACCCGCAGATGCTGGCCCGTTTCGAACGCGAGGTCCGGACGACAGCCCGTCTGACGCACTGGAACACGATCGACATCTATGACTACGGGCGCACTGACGACGGGACGTTTTATTACGTCATGGAGTATCTGCCCGGCAAAAGCCTGCGCGATCTGATCGCCGACTCGGGCACCTTGCCGCCGGCGCGAGCGGTGCACCTGCTGTGTCAGGTGTGCGATGCCTTGAGCGAAGCTCATTCACAGTCATTTATCCACCGTGACATCAATCCCAACAACATCTTCATCACACAGCGCGGCGGTATACATGACGTCGCCAAACTGCTTGATTTTGGTCTCGTGAAATCGGTCGCCAGTGGCGGCGGGGACGAGGCGAACCTGACCATGACCGGCACGGTCACCGGCACTCCCAAATACATGGCTCCGGAACAGTCCTTCACTGAGGGAGAGGCGCACGTTTGCAGTGACATCTACTCGCTGGGGGCTGTTGCATATGCCATGTTGACCGGACACCCGCCTTTCGATGGCGCGAACGTGATGGCGGTCATTATGGCTCACGCCCGGGACCCAGTTCGACGTCCGACGGAACTCAACGATCAGATTCCCGCGGAACTTGAGCAAGTCGTGCTCAAGTGTCTCGAAAAGCGACCCGAAGACCGCTTCTCGAATGCTGAAAGTCTGCGGGAGGCACTGCAGGCGTGCCCGTTGGACGATTCGTGGACACAGCACGCTGCCGCACGCTGGTGGCGCGAAGTCGAAGAGTCGGCGTCGACTGAACCAGTCGCAACAGAACCGGCTGCGTCGCCGACGGAGTGATCGGCTTACTCTCAGCGACAAAGATTCTCGAATTCCGTCGATTGCTGCTGCGGTGCGTGGAAACTCGCGTTGACCTGCGCCGACAATTCCGAAGAAAATCCCGCTCCCTTCAAGATTTCCTCAAGTTGCACGTCCGTGCCGTCAAGTTGGTTCTCCGCCTGACGATCTACCTCCGTGATGTTCAATCGCGGTTTCCCGTCTCTGTGAGCAAGGATGCTCTGCCATGCTTTCGGCCATTGTCCTCGCCGCGACTTTGTCTGCCAGTGGTGCCGTTGAAGCTGCGTCGGATCAGTCGGAATCACTGATCGTCGTCATGCAGCTCCAGACTGCAGGGGACGCGTGGCTTGATCGGCTTCCGACCCTGTACGACGAAACAAGAGGACCTGCCGATACCGGTTGGGTACCAACGGCCTCCTACAGGGATCGCGTCGCGCCGGCGTGGGGAATTGCCGGTTCCTTCAGTCCAGATAGCGATTCAGCTCGAAAACCCGTGTTCCGCGTCGGATCGCACATGAAACAGATGGCGATAGCGGGTCAAGCCATTGTCATCCGTGGACAGAACCCGACGTACGACGAAGACCCGCAGCTCAGCCCCGATCTCAATCGCGCTCCAGTCATGTTGCCTCCTGCGGCCTCAGCCAGTCCCTGGGGACAACCGCAGATGGGGTGGCCCGGTGCGGGCATGCTGGCGCCAAACGGATGGCCGGGCGGACCGGCTCCGAATGCGTCAGTGGTTGGAGTCAACGGGCCGCAGCCTTTCCGGTTCGGCTGGCAAACTCGATTCGACATTGGCTACTTGCCGACCCAGTCGGTGAGCAAGGGCAACGCCCGAGGCTCGCTTGGAATCTTCGAAACCAATCTGGAAATGCGCTACACCGCGCCAGTTCCAGGGCAGTGGATCATGTCCGTCGCCCCACAATTCAATTTGCGCGGCTGGGACGGGCCAGGTTCACCAGCACCACCACCAAGCAGCCCTCGCCTGGACGGTGAGGCAATCCGATTTGGCAGCGATTTTCGCCTGACCAGTCCAACCGTTGGTCCGACAACATTTGAAATTGGTTTTACTCCAGCATTTTCGAGTGATACTGAGCGCAGTCCGTCGTCGGACGCATGGTCGTTTGATGGATACGGTGCATTGCAGATTCGCACAAGCCCGAGCTGGATGGTTGTGATTGGAGCACTTTTCTGGGACCGGGTTAACGATAAGGTGCTGCCCTATGGCGGACTCGTCTACACGCCGAACGGTGTGTTTGAAGCACGCCTGCTGTTTCCGCGAGCCGACGTCAGTGTCTTCGTCGGCGCTCCGTGGGGTGTTCCGCAGTGGCTCTATCTGGCGGCGGAATACCACGTTGAGGCGTGGGAAGTCGAAACTCCTATCAGCGGAGGCAGGCAGGCCGACCGGTTCGAAATCGAAGACTGGCGTCTGCTGTTTGGCGTCCGTAGCGAATCCGCAGGCGTGTCGAGCTTTCTGGAGGCCGGCTGGGTCTTCGATCGCCACGCAGACTTCTTAAACACCAACGCCGATTTCGATATCTCATCCGGATTCATTACCCGTTTCGGTATTCGTTGGTAAATAAACTGCTCTACCCGTGCTTACGCACAGTGCGATAACGTCCCGCCCCCACCTCACGTCACATCTATTCTCCGGCAACTGTCCTTCCTCACCGCCGGACCCACTTCCAACAATGTCAAACTATTCCGGTCAGGGAAAATACTCTGAAAAGAGTGATTCTGCGGCCTGAATTCTACCGATACCAGACACAGGCCTGCTTTGCGCTCACGGCACGGAATTCCATGAGCACATGGCAGAGCTGTCTGTAAACGGATTGGAACTGTGTCGCTGCACGTCGCAACTCGAACGGCCTTGATTATGTTGACAGCCGTCGGATCGTGAGGTGTCACGGGCAGTTTTGGTTTTGAAGATATGGTCAGGCTGGCTCTGCCTGTGGGAGCTGGTTTGTTTGCTGGCGGGCGGGTCATCGGAGACCTCACCCGTCGGCTGGTCAAGGACCACGTCCCGGCCAATATTCACAGAATGATCGAAGAGTACTCATCCAGAGACGACCACCACATAGCCGAACCGGAAGTGCAGGCGGTTTACCCGCCTGTCGTTTGTAGCAACCTGACTTAGCGGGCTCGTAGTCACACCTGCGAGCAAACCGTTTTGTGCGGTTACTACAAATGGCCGGTCATTGAAAACCACGGAGGGTTTCATGGCGAAGACAAAGCTAAGCGACGACGTTCTGGCCGAAGTCTGGATCGACTTCAAAGCGAACATGACCGACCAGCGCCTCCGGAACATTCTCATAGAACGCTATCTTCCGCTCGTGAAATACAATGCCGAGCGCGTGTGGCAAAAGTTGCCCGAAGGCGTTGATATGAACGACCTGATCTCCGCCGGGGTGTTCGGGCTGATGGACGCCATCGAAGCCTTTGATATGGAACGCGGCGTTAAATTTGAAACCTACTGCGTGCCTCGGATTCGTGGTGCAATGCTGGATGAACTGCGAACGATGGACTGGGTTCCACGTCTTGTCCGCAGCAAAGCCAGCAAGCTGGAAGCCGCACGCAAACGTGTTGAAGCTCGTTTCGGTCGACCACCGACTGACGCCGAACTGGCTCAGGAGATGGAAGTTTCGCTTGAGGAATTTGAAAAGGTTAAGTCCGACGCAAGTGCCGTGAATCTCGTCAGCCTGAATAAGAAATGGTACGAGACCGACAGTTACAAAGACGTACGCGAAGTTGACATCATTGAGGACAGCAAGGGCGAAGATCCGACCCGCGGCATTCAGAAACGCGATGTGATGCGGCTGGTCACGCGAGGACTGAATCGCAACGAGCGTCTGATCATCATCCTGTACTATTACGAAGAGCTGACGATGAAAGAGATCGGCTCAACACTGGGACTGTCGGAGTCTCGTGTCAGCCAGATGCATTCCAGCATCGTTGCCCGACTCAAAGATCAGTTGAACCGCCGTCGGCCTGAGTTTGCATAGGCTGAGCGTCTGGAACGGTTTCTACTGCGCCCGATCTCGGTGCGTCGCATTGCAGCTCGTCCGCGCGCTCCTGGAGACGCGCTTCGTGGCGTTCCTTGAGCAGCAATAGTTGATCGATCGTGCGATACTGCCGATTGCTTGAGTCGGCATTTCGCGCCGCGAAGAGACGGCCACCGTGCGAAATCGGGTCGACACGGCGAAGGTGCCGGCCGACAATGCGGCTCTGATCACCGTCCCATTTGCGACGGTGGTTCACGTGCCGCCTGATCAGGCTAAAGCCCTGGAAACTTTCGCGACTACGCATAGGAACTCGTCCGTCGACCCCAGACGATTGGCTCGTGGTTCTTTTCCAGAGCTGTTTTCTGACGCACCGACTCGGAGCCGGCTGCCATGATGGGCATTTCTCGACGTTGGCTGGTCCTCGTGACGCTCGTCCCGATATTGCTGGTCGGTGTGGCGGTGACGCAGCAGTCGCCCGCTATCGATGCGGGGGCGAAACTGCGGTCGATCAGATCACGCGTGCCGTTCATCTCAATGAGAGACTTTCTCTACCGGCACCCGCCTCGTGATACGACACGTGACGAGGAACAGGTGGCAGCCGCCTTTCGCGTGTTGATGGAATTGGAGTCGTCGAAGCTGCGCGTGGCCGATCTGGTCGGTCTCGCCGGCCATTCGGAGCCCGACATTCGCGCGTTGGCGCTGCTGGGACTGGTCGCTCGGGAGTCGCGTGAAGTGATTCCGGCATGCATACAACTCGTGAATGACAACGCGGACACGCTGCCGTTGCAGGAGGACCGGCGAAGCATGCGCCCCCGCGATGCCCGCGATGCCCGCGATGCCCGAGTGGCTACCGAGCCGCAGAAGGTCGGCCATATTGCTCGCTTTGTCCTGGGTAAGTTTTACCGCCGGATGGCTTAATCGTCGTCCCGTTCACCACGGGGTGACCTGACGAACGTCAACGTGGAGGAGGTCGCCAAATGGTGGGCGGAGCGGAAAAACGATCCAGATTGGCTCGCCTGGTATGAGTTCCTGTATCGCCGTGCGTCTCAGGGTACATCGCCCGTTCCGGAAGCTGCCGGCGAGAGGATCGGCCGGTTTCGCGGACAAATCGACGGGCTGCCGGCTCAGACACGGGCCTGGCTGTTGCTCTACCTGGCAGACGACATTTACTCAATGGACGGCGAGTGGCATGACTACTTCGCATCAATGGAGGAAATGCTGGAGGCCGTCGAGGAACTGGGACCGGACAGGCTGATCGGATTCCTGAAAGACGGACAGCGCCGGGGGCTCAGGAATCCGGGGCTGGATGAATCTCGAAAGGGGCAACGGTTCATCATCACGAATGCCATTCACTACTTTCAGAAAGAGCATGCGGCGGCACTCCTGGAACTGAAGCACTTTACTGCGGCGGCCGATGCCGACCCGACGATCGTGCGACGTACCGTGGATGAGGGCATGCGTCACCTCACTGCCAGATACCAGATCAGGGAGCGCGGCAGTCTCATGGCGGCGCTGGCCGTTCATGGTGACGATGCGGATCGCCAAACTGCTACCACGTGGTTCTACAACGAATTGAACAGCGACAGTGGATCGTCTGCTCAGAGTGTCTTCATTGGAGCAGTGCAGTATCGGCGTCCCGGACACTGGCGAGAGATCATCAAACCGATCGTGGGCCACAGACATTTTGAACAACTGAAACCTCTCGATGTCATTTACCTCGCTCTCCTGGTGCAGAAACTCGGCGACGTCTCCTTGTTGAACCGTCCCATCTACGCGGATGATTCCACACTGGTTCGCAACGAGCTTCGCAGGCTGTTCAAGATAGCCATCGTCGAATCATAGACACTGGCTGCCCCAAAGGTGGTGCTGCCGGAGCCAGTCTGGAGTCGGGATCACACGACCCAGGCCCATTCGCTGGCGGTAAGCGATGACGGCAACTGGCTGGCCATCGGCATGAACGAGTCGAACCCGGCCATCCATGTCCTGGATGCCCGGAATGGACAACTCCTGCACAGCTTCAACGAACCGAGCGGCCGATATTTCCGGGTCGAATTTGTCAGCCACCAGAAGCTGGTTTTCGCTCCGAGTAGTAATAACCTGACGGGAAACGTGCTTACGTGGACTGTTGGTGATACGGAGCATCGGGCCGGGGTCGTCAATCCTGAACGCGACCGTGTCAGTAACACCCGTCCCCAGATCATTCCGTCCCGAGAGGTCGGACGCTTCGCGCTGCTCGATACCCAATCGCTTGGCTGGTTCGCAAACGCGAGGACAGTCTGGCGATATAAGAAGCGCGGCCGCGCGTTTACTGCGTTCGAGGTCTCGCCTGATGCCGAGTGGATCGCATTCAATGACGGCTATCGACAGAAAATCGAGCTGATCGCAACTCGGGACGGCCGCGTGAGGCATGTGCTCGACGGACTCTCGACGGTGCCGTCGAGGGTCTGCTTCTCACCGGACTCAAGGCGTCTGCTGGCTCTCGGCGGGGACGGTCGATTGATTATCTGGAACACAGAGACCGGCCGGGAAATGGTGCGTTATCAATGTCAACACGCGCGATTCGGGCCGCTCAGCTTCAACATCGACGGGACGTCGTTCTTCGCAGGTGCCGGGCCGGGACATGTCGGTAGTTTTTCGACGACGGATGGATCGGCTCGCTTCGCATTCCCGTTCCGAGTCAATGGCACAAAATTCAACGCCAATGGCGTAATGTCAGTTGTTCCTTCGTCTGACGGTCGGCATCTGTTCGCGCTGATGGGGGTGTTGGAACGGAACTCGCCTCAGCCGGCATGGAGGTCCCGCATTCAGAAATGGGACACTTCACGCAACGCACGGGAGTGAGTGCCGCAACGCGTTGTTGCTTTGTTACTGAGGCGCTCAGGAGAATCTGGTCGATGACTGATGCAAACTCGGCGGCTGCCGAATCCGATCAGCCCAGACCTGCCCGCCCCGTGCATCTTTCAGACGTGCTTCGGGAAATGGAGATGGCCATCGACGAGTGGTCGTCGTACGTCAATCGCGAAACCGGCGACGTGATTGGACTGCTGGACGACGCCTTCCTTGGCGCTGAGGAACTCGATGACGATGAGGAACCCACGAAGGATTCTGGTGACGCAGACCCTGAGATGATCGCTCTGGCACGAGACATCGATTCCTCGGACAAATACGAGCGTCTGCCGGGTCAGTTCGAGATTCACGAGTGGTCCGTCATGCGGGACTACAGCGAGTCGGTGGCGAGCGACGTACACCGTTCAGAACTGCTGGACGCCATTCACGGCGGCGGCGCGTTTCGATCGTTCAAGAGCACGATCGATCGACTGGAATTGAGAGACGCCTGGTTCCGCTATCGAGACGACGCAATCGAACAGGTTGCCATCGACTGGCTGGAAGCCCATGACATTCCCTGGGTCCGCACACGTTCCGACAATGCGGACACTCATGAGTAGCACCGACTTTGGCGACGATTCTCTACCGGCGTAAGCCTTTGCAGTCGCTGATCGAGTTTGCACGATGTCGGCCGGTTTGCCGCGCGCGGCAGATGGTTCGGATATTTTCCGGAATGTCGCGAGATTGCGGGGCTTTCGTCTGATCGTTCCCCTCAGGATTGCTCGTAGTGGATGTTCGGTCGTTTGTCACATGGCCTCCGGGCTGGCCCCACCACGAGTACAGGCGCGTGTTGTCGCATGCAGAGTCTTTCTCCAAAGTCGCTACGAGACATCCTGAGGATTCTGGCGTGTGTGCTGGTCCTGAAAGTCACCGTCGGTGTCGTTCTGGCTTATCGCGATTACCTACCTCCTGACTTTGGCTCTGATTTTCTACAGGGTCGCGCAGAGTATTTCTGGGACGGCTATCACTGGGCGTTTTATACACATATCGCGTCGGGACCCTGCTCGCTGATGCTCGGCATGATTCTGTTGAGCAACCGCTTTCGTCGCCGGTTTTCGAAGTGGCATCGGCGTCTGGGGCGAGTCCAGGTCGTGTGCGTTCTGTTTCTGGTTACGCCGAGCGGATTGTGGATGGCCTTCTATGCTTTTACAGGAACGGTGGCGTGCGCTGGATTTGCATCGGTCGCGGTGGGAACTGCCGTGGCCATCTGTCTCGGCTGGCGGGCGGCGGTGCGGAAGCGATTTGATGAACATCGGCGGTGGATGTTGCGCTGCTACCTGATGTTGTGCTCGGCAGTCGTCCTGCGCCTGACCAGTGGGCTGTTCACAGTCGCTGGAATCGAAGACGAATGGACGTATTCCCTGGCGGCCTGGTCGAGTTGGCTGGTGCCGCTGGGCGCGTTCGAACTGCTTCGGCTGAGACGTCACGTCATCAGCCCAACTCATGTACGGCCTCGGGATGCGGGTGTGTGAATTGCGTCTGCGTTACCACTGTCCCGCTGAGTCGTTGCCAGAGATCGTGATGAGCGCACGACGCTGAGTGTCCGAGAGGCCCGAACTCAAGAAGCGGACTCGGCCGTCTGCGAGAGACGCGTGGGTGCCTCCCGTGTGATTGAGTTGGGATTCTGCTCCGAAAGTCAGAGCGAACCGCCTGCCCGAATCCCGTGGCATCATCCAATGGACAGCGTCGTCGGGCGAGACTTCGATCAGCATCAGCGTTTGGGACGTGCCGTCCGTGATATCGGAAAAACGCCTCGGTTGCGTGCCGGAAAAACAGGCATCTGGTCCCGCAACCGCCATGTAAGTCGTATGCGTCCGCGGTGAGTCTCCAGACGGACACGTATACGTGGGGATCACGGCGTCACGGGCGGCGGCATTCACCGGATCGTCCCAGGGCTTTGAGAGATCGATGGTTTTGTAGAGTGCCTGCTGGTCGGCGAATGGAAGGATCAGTGTCCGCCAGCTATGCAGTGGCTCGCCCTCTTCATCAACAGTGAAGGCCGGCGGGAGTGACTCATAGACGTCAGCGTAATTGTAGAGCGCGAGCCCGATCTGCTTGAGGTTGTTTTTGCACTGCGATCGCCGCGCGGCTTCTGGGGCTCGCCGAGTCGCTGGCAGGAAGAGCGCGATCAGAATCATGAGAATACAGACGACGACAGCCACACTGGCCAGACTGTACCCGGAGCGATCCCTCAGCCGTCGCCCGCTCTGCTGCTTCTCTTTGGAACCGATTTTTCTGCCGGACATCTTCTGCCTCCCGCCGGGGCGTTGAATGCGGCTGACATCGCGATGTCGCACGGATTCACGACCGCAACACGGATCGTACTCACGATGCTGACAAAACCGCAGTCGCTGCTACGTGCCCGACGGGAAAACCACGAGCCCATTTCTGAAAGATTCTTCCGCTCAGCCGCCGCAGGCTGCTCAGGCGAGCGGCCGATCCGAACTAACCACGGTGGAAGGATTGGCTACCGCCCAATGGCACTGGTTGTGCCATGTCAGGCGAGTTTTGAGGGGTAGCCGAAGTCGCCCGACTTTGGCCGGACGCGCGGGAACACAGACGCTGGCGAGTTCGGCTACGTCCAACACTTCACGGCTGACGAAGCACGGCGGCACGGCGGCTAATCCCGATTCACGGAGTTGGCGGCGCTCTAATCGTCCAGCTTGCCGAGGAATTGCCCGCCGCTGATGAACATGCCGTTCTCGCACGGCTCGCACCATTCGAGCTTGACCAGGTATTTGTACTCGCGCGTATCGCTGGCCATCTTCACGGTAACTTCACCAAGCTGCACGGACCCGCGGTGCAGCAGACCGATACCAAACCGACTGATCTCGCGTGTCATGGCGGGCACGTTGCTGCCTCGCTGCGTGATGATCTCCGCCGGCACGGACAAATCCAGTCGCTCGGCTGCCCGGTCATGGACGGCGTCGGTCTTGCCGATGCTCTCCAGAACCACTCTCAGATCGTCAAGTGTCGGACGACTCCACGGATCAACGGCCATCTGGGAATCCCTTTGCGAAGCAGCCTGGCTCTGATGATTGCATCAGATGAAAAGGTCGATTCAGAACGCTCGATATCGTGCGATTCCAAATCGGCCTGCCAGTCGAATGTGACCTGACGGGGTGCCATCCGTTCGAACATTGTTCGGCGTGATGGAACTGGCTGACCCAACAATAAGTCACACTCTGCTGTCACTACGGGAATTCAGTCCTTTTCGAAGCGCTGACGGATTCGGGTGATGTCGAATGAATCGATCTGCAGCTTCCTGCGGGCCGCGTACCCTCCGGCCATGAGGGTCAATATGAGACACATCACTGCAACCGCCCATCCCGCTCCTGATCCCGGCTCGTCGGCGGCGGTGTCCGCTTCGCCTGGCCACCAGTCCGTCGAAGAGTCGGCAGTCTTTGGCAAAGCGGCGGCATTGCCACCGTCGGAATCGGATTCCGCAGGCTCAAGAAAGTGCTGTCCATTGGGATGATGCTCATTCGGCAACATCAGCAATGGGCCGTTCGCCGCAGCGTCCGCCAATGTGCCATCCTGCATCGTTTCATCAGTTTGATACGAAAGACGTTCGAATTCTGAGTTATCAGGCACTGCACGGGCGGGGGCACCATTCGATGTGACACGCGCTCGGACAGGTCTGGAGTCAGGTGATTCAATAATGAACCCAGACCCGGCACGCCCCGGTGTGATCTGCATGGTCGCCGCGGGCCGTATGTTCTGCCGCGGATCGGAAGGGACACGCGGCCCTGTCGATTCGATTGGCTGGACCTGACTTCCCGCCTGCCCCTGCCCCTGCGCGGCGGTCAATTGCTCACGGCTCATGTTCTGACGAGCAGCCAGTGGCGTGTTGGCAATTTTCTGTCGCGATGCCTCAATCACATCGCTGACGGACTCGCCGGTCAATTGTGAGGCATAACGCGCGAAGTCCGCACGTTCGCTTTCCATGCTGAATTCAGAGGCGGCGCCGGATGACTCGGGCGTCGAATCGACCGTGGCAATGTTGGACTGAATGGACTGCGACGGGAGCAAAGGTACGCCGGAACGGCCCGATTTCGTCATGGAGCCTGTCGTCTGCCTGTCCGGGAGACGGCCCACCAGTGATGGTCTTCCATCGTTCGCTGTTGTTGAGGGCCCGCCAGCGCCGGGCAGACGCGGAACCGGTGCCTGGACGGTTCCGTTTTCGGTTTCGGCAATGACACTCTGAACGAGTTTCGCGAACTCGGCATCAAAACCGCCCACGAACCGATTGCCACCGGTTGACGGCTTCACATTACGTGTCGATCGACGCGGCTGGCGGCTGGATTGTGGAGTCGTTGGAGCGGCAGCAGTTGGCGCAGGACGTCCTGTCTGTCCCGCTGCGGGCGACTCGATCGCACCGAAGCCACCAAGTATCGGCAGGCGCGGAGCTCGCTGCGTGGCCTGGACGCGAGTGACCTGTGCCGGTCCGTTCGTGTTCGGCGATTTGCGATCGGTGGACGGAACACCGACTTTGTCGAGGCCAGTTGTCGCCAGCCTTGTCCTTTGTTCCACCACGACTGGCGTCCGGACGATGTTTGAAGCGGGCGGCGTCGACTCGGGCGACTTCAATACCTCGACCATCGGACTCTCCGCGATTGACTCGGTCAGAAACGGATCTCTGACTAGTTCGGAGCGTTCGAGCGTTCGACGATCATCCGCAGCGACACTCTCATCGGATGTGCCGGCCTTCTTCCGACCGAACCAGTTCATGGGATTCAGACGCGATTCTTTTGTCCTGAGAACGACGGGACGTTCTTTCCAGATGCGCGAGACGAATCCGATTGGACCAGATGCCTGTACAAAGATTCCGCAGCAGCAGATGCACGCACTTGCCGCTGCAGCGCAAACGATCGATCGCATGTGAGGTCGCTTCATGACGATTCAACCCTGTGTGTTCGTTACACAAGTCAATTCAATGTTTTCAGTCCCGGCGAATGCAGGGCGCATCGGGGCTCTCCTGATGAATCGGCTGTGCACTGGAACCGGCCTTAGCGTGTTCTGCCCGTCCTGCCCGAACTCCCGAAACATCCGGTATTGCCGATTCTTCCGGATGTTCCTGTCGTATCGATTACGGGGACTGGGTGGCACGTTGGTCAGGCGCGCACGAGTCCGTAGGATTCACGACTCGCCCATCAAAACAGGTTCGACGGTCGACGTGACGCCGTGCGAACTCTGAATTCCGCTGGAGCATTCAGCCAATGACTGCACTCACGTCCGGAGCTAGCAGTACCAAGCTCATGTGCGCGGCAATCGTGGGCGTCCTCACGTGTGGATTCACCGAAGCCATCGATGCTGCGGATGACGTCGATTCCCGCCCCAACGTGCTTTTCATTGCCGTTGATGACCTGCGTGTCGAACTGGGTTGCTACGGAGACACGATCGTCCAGTCACCTCACATCGATGGGCTTGCCAGACAGGGAACTCTGTTCAATCGAGCCTATTGCCAGCAGGCGGTTTGCAATCCGTCGCGCGCGTCACTGTTGACCGGTCTGCGGCCCGAGACACTGGGAATCTGGGACCTCCCGACACATTTCCGCCAACGCCGACCGGACATTGTCACGCTTCCGCAGCACTTCAAACAGAATGGCTATCACACGCAGAACATCGGAAAGATCTTCCACAACTGGCGGCAGGACGACTTCAAGGGTGACGCCGTTTCGTGGAGCGTTCCGGCGGTCATGCACTACGCGACACACAGTGCCGACACGGCTGTTGTCAAAGGCCCCGTGCCGCCCGATCAGTCGGGCGTTCCCCGCACTGAGATGCGTGACGTCCCCGACGAGGCGTACTTCGACGGGCGCATTGCGTCGAACGCCGTTGCGGCGCTGCAGCAACTTGGAAAGCGTCAAGAACCGTTTTTTCTCGCCGTCGGTTTCTGGAAACCGCACGCACCATTCAATGCACCGAAGCGGTACTGGGACCTCTACTCGCGTGCGTCGATCAAGCCACCGGCGAATCCCGCGGCACCTCGGCGCGTGCCGGACATCGCGCTGCACGACTCGCGGGAAATTCTGCGTGGTTTTCGCTCCCGCCCAAACAGCCGCCCGACGGCAGACGAAGTGCTGGCACTGCGGCACGGTTATTACGCGGCAACCAGTTACGTCGACGCTCAGGTTGGACGTGTGCTGGATGAACTCGACCGACAGAAACTGCGAGATCGAACGATCATTGTCCTGTGGTCCGATCACGGCTTTCATCTGGGTGAACACTCTTTGTGGGCCAAGACATCCAACTTCGAACTCGACGCGCGTGTGCCTCTGATCATCGTCGCCCCGCAACACCCGACCGGCCAGCGGACTGACGCCCTCGTCGAACTGCTCGATGTGTATCCCACTCTGGTCGACCTTTGCGGACTGCCGATGCCCGATCATCTGGAGGGTAAGAGTCTGAAGCCCGTCCTTGAAGATGCGACGGCCCGGGTGAAACCGGCGGCCTTCACGTGGCACCCCCGTCCCGCCTATCCGCCCGCCGGCAAGGACCCGGACGTCATGGGGCACTCCATGCGTACCGACCGATTCCGCTACACGGAATGGCGCAGGTTCGGCACAGATGAAATCATCGCTAACGAGCTGTACGACCACGATCGCGACTCGCGTGAAACGGTCAACGTGGCTGGAGACGCGGAATTCGAGCACTCTATGCGGCAGTTACACACGATGATGCGATCGGCTCTGCAATGACAGGTGACGGCAAGATGACGGGGAGCGTCGCGATTCACTCCACCGATTGATGGCGAATTCTTATTCCAGCTCGTTCCGTCGCCTGTTTGACCAGACCGATTTTTTCCGTTGAGAATGGTCTTTGAGCTGTGGCGGGGCTCGTCTATAAACCGCCTCCCCTCACGTAAGGATTCGCCCCGAATCCACACTTCAGACTCTTCGTTCCCCCCTTTGTCCGGTGAGCAACCCCCGCTCGCGACTGAATCGGACGCATCCCCACCCTCTCAAATCTGTATTTCACCCATTGACGCGCCCGGCGTTTTCCCGCAGGCCGTGGTGTCGACCGATCTTCGTCTTTGCCAGCCCCATTCCGGGCGGACGGTCTACAAAGGAGCCCCCCTCATGCCTGTTTCAATGCGTCTGTCACTTGTCCTGTGTGCAGGCTTTACTGCGCTCAGTGTCTCTGGTTGCCACATGGTTCCCAGGAACTGGCTGAGAGAAAGCCAGCTCCGAATGCAACAGATGCACGCCGAGAAACAGTCGCTCGGCCAGCAGCTTGCCTCATCGGGGCAGCCACTCGCCCAGCTCAATCAGCAGAACGAAGAACTGCGCGGGCGGCTTGAGGTTGCCAGTCAGCGGCTGGGCAATCTGCAGAGTGAGCGTTCGGAAATGGAGCAGAAATACATCAGTCTGCTCGACCGCGCCAGGGACCAGGAGAATCCCCTGTCGCAGTCGACCAATCAGAAGATTGCTGATCTTGAGAAGCAGTACCCCGGCTTCAATTTCGATCCGGAAACCGGCGTGAGCAAGTTCTCGTCGGACCTGCTGTTTGATTCGGGCAGTGCTCAGATCAAATCGACCGCGAAACCGCTGCTGCAGGAATTCGCCAAAATCATGAATGCCCCAGACGCGCAGCGCCTGCATATCCTGGTGGTTGGACACACGGACGATAAGCGCATTGTGAAACGGTCGACGGTCACGAAACACCCGTCGAACTGGCACCTGTCGACGAACCGAGCCAACGAGGTGGTTGTGGCGATGGGCAAGTACGGCATCAAGGAATTACGCATGGGTGCCGCCGGATACAGCATGCATCAGCCAGTCGCTCCCAACACCAGCGAAAAAAACCGAAGCCAGAATCGTCGCGTCGAAATCTTCGTCCTTGCTCCAGACGCGGCCATCGCCGGCTGGGATCCCAGTCAGGGAGCCGACCCGGTCATTCGGCAGTAATGACTGTCGCCATTGCCTGAAGCGTCGGGCAGTTGTGCAGACGGAAAGCTGGCTCATATAACCACGAAACAGTGGCAGCACTAAGTCGACTTGCCGGTCGCTGGATTCGAGAGAATTCAGTGACCGAGTGCTGCAGTCCTGAATTTTGTGGTTGAGATCGAGACAGCATGACAAGCACGATTGACCTTCAGGCCGAGGCCGCCGATTTTCGTTCGACGTTCGAACAGGTTCGCGAAGAAGTCGGGCGAGTGATCGTTGGGCAGACCCGGGTTGTCGAGACCGTCCTCACGGCACTCTTCTGCGGCGGCAATGTTCTGCTGGAAGGAGTGCCTGGGCTGGGCAAGACCGAGCTTGTCAAATCTCTGTCGCACGTGCTTGACCTCCACTTTCGACGCATTCAGTTCACTCCGGACCTGATGCCAGCCGACATCGTCGGCACGAACGTCATGTCGACGGACGACTCGGGACGCTACCAGCTCGAATTCAAAGCCGGCCCGATTTTCACGCAGCTCCTGCTGGCGGATGAAATCAACCGCGCAACTCCCAAGACCCAGTCCGCGCTGCTGGAGACCATGCAGGAGGGCACAGTCACGACGAGCGGCAAGATTCACGTTCTGGATCAGCCGTTTTTCGTGCTGGCGACCCAGAACCCGATCGAGCAGGAGGGGACGTTCCCTCTGCCAGAAGCGCAGCTCGACCGTTTCCTGTTCAAGGTTGTCGTACCGTTCCTCTCACGCGAGGAGCTGAACGAAGTCGTCAATCGCACGATTCTGAAATCGTCAATCGAATTGCCGAAAGTGCTCAACGGCGAACGCATCATGCAGCTTCGTGAGACGCTGCAGAAGGTCGTCGTCGCTGACCCCATCCGTGACTTCGCCGTCCGATTAGTTCTGGCGACTCATCCGGGCACTGATTACGCCCCCGACCGCGTCCGGCAGTTTGTTCGCTGGGGAGCCAGTCCGCGGGCCGCTCAGGGCCTGATCAAAGCGTCTCGAGTCCGCGCACTCAGCGAGGGGCGGGCCCACGTCGCCTACGAAGACATTCGCCACTTTGCGCCCGAGGTGCTGCAGCACCGCACGCTGCTCAATTACGACGGCCAGGCTGAAGGCATCCCGGTCAGCGACCTGATTCAGGATTGCGTCGCGAACATAAACGAGGACGCCCTGCTGCCGTCCGCCGTGTGATGGTGACACCACGGGCCGACGTGCTGCCGACGATGTGATTCATGGCCAACCAACCGAAATCCTGTCCCGAATGCGGGTTCACTTTCGAACCCACTCCGCCGCCGGGCATTCTCGGAAGGATCCGAGACGCGGGATCACGGCTGTGGCAGTGGCTGGTCCGCATGGTGCACTGGTTGCATGAGCTTTTATGGACGTTCTTTGACTGGCTGCACGCCGGCGAGTTTTTCCTGGCGGCATCGGCAGTCACGGCACTTGTCTACGGTGTCCTGTTGTCCGGCGACCGCCGCAACGAACCAGTCATCTTTGGTTATGTACTCTTACTCGTGTCAGTCGTTCTGGCGCGGGGAGTTATGGGCCGCGTGACTTCGTGGAAGGACTTTCGACCGGCTCAGTGGCTGGTGACGCCGGTGGCCGTGATCGGGTATCTGGTCTTGCTGGGAGTGATCCTCTCCGCCCCCGTGATCGTGACGCTCGCGATTGGCTGCGCCCCCGTGCTGATTGAACTGAACGAGCCCTGGACGTTCCTCGAATTGGAATATGTTCCATTTCGCACGAGCCGCATCCCGCAATACTGGATGCTGGTTGCCAGCATCTGCTTTGCCGGCTCCGCCGTGTGGTGGGGCGTGATTGCACTTCTGGGTAATGTGACGCCACGCCCGTTCTGCCGCCTGTTTCATCCACTGAAAAAGCCCCACATACAAACGGGCTCGACCTGGCTTTTCGTGATAGCATTCTTCGGTCTGGCCCCGGGCGCCATTGCCACGTGGATTCTGTCCCGCATGCAGCAGTAGCCCTAGCCGGTTTTTCCCAACGCGGTTGAGACCAGGCCGTTTCCGACGGGAACACCACTGTGAACTATCGCATTCTGATCGGACTGATCGGATCTGTCCTGCTCCTTGCAGGCGCAGGCCACGCGTTTCAAACACGCGACGTCGCTGCAATCGATGGCCTGACGATGGGGACGTCCTGGCGGGTCATGCTGGACGCCACAACTCGAACACCCGATTCATCGCTGCAGGTGGCGATTCAGGATCGCCTGGATCAAATTGAACAGAGCATGTCCACCTGGAAGGACGACTCCGAAGTCTCCCGATTCAACCGCCTGGATTCGGTCGAATGGTTCCCCGTCTCGGACGACTCTGCCGTTGTCGTTACGGAGGCGTTGCGGGTCGCTGAACTAAGCCGTGGCGCATTCGACCCGACGGTTGCTCCGCTCATTCGTTTGTGGAGTTTCGATACGGGATCACAGAGTCGCCAGATTCCGAGTGATGCGGATATCGAGGAAGCCAGAAACCACTGCGGCTGGCAGAAGCTTGAGGTAAGACGTGATCCTCCGGCAATGCGTAAGTTCGATCCGAAACTGCAGATCAACCTGTCTGCAATTGCCAAAGGCTATGCCGTCGATGAAGTCTCAAAGCTGCTCGACGCATCCGGCTGCTCAAACCATCTGGTGGAGATCGGTGGCGAAATGCGGGCTCGTGGTCAGAAGCCCGACGGATCGCTCTGGCAAGTCGGCGTTGAAGCCCCGGACGAACTATCCCGGCGCGTGCATCGGGCGCTGGCCCTGAAGGATCAGTCGATTGCCACTTCGGGAGACTACCGCAACTTCTTTGAGGTCGACGGTCGGCGGTATTCTCACACGATCGACCCGAAAACGGGGCGGCCCGTCAGTCATTCGCTTGCGTCCGTCACTGTTGTTGCCAGCAATTGTATGCAAGCCGATGCCCTCGCGACGGCGATCAATGTTCTGGGACCAGAGCGCGGCATGGCACTGGCTAATCAAGAGAACGTGGCTGCACTTCTGATTCAGCGGGACGGCGACAGACTCACCGACAAACAGACGCTGAGTTTTGCGGCATTGATTCCGCAGACGGAGTTGCCGCCGAACACGAATGGCGAGGGTGATGGATCACTGTTGCGCACCATCGTCGCGGTGGGAGGCGTCTTTGCCATCGCGATCATTGGAATGGCCGTCGGAGTCATCTTCAGCAACCGACGGTTACGCGGAAGCTGCGGAGGCCTCAACAACATGCCCGGCGCGGAAGGCTCGGCGTGTGACCTGTGCCAGAATCCGGCGGATGAGTGCCGTGACCCACTGGCACGATTCAGACGTAAGACAGGCCCGGTAACACCGGCCAATGAGGCGGACAACCAATCGTAGCCGGAGCCATCAGGCGACGGGCGCCGCGTCCGGAATCACCGGGACTTCTGCGAGTCCGGCTACGCGGCTCAGTGAATCAGAATGAACTCATTCGAATTCAGGTACGCCCAGAAAAGGTCCTGCATGCTCGCCCGGCGAGCAGTGACAGCGTCCACACCCGTGGGACGGCTGCTGACGTTTTCTGCAATCAGCCGACGAACGGCCGTCAATTCCTCGCGACTTGGACGCCGCGACAGAGCGGCCAGCGAGATTTCCTCGATCTGATCCGATTCACCGGTGTTTCGACCTCGCCGCGATGCTTTGTCGAGAAAAGCACCTCGACCCGCTACTGCGCGGCGAACCAGTTCACTGTTCATCATCATCAGAGCCTGAGAGATCGTACCGTTGAACAGGTCCGCCTCGTCGTTCTCGTCTGTGTTGAACGCCATGACGAATTGCTGCAGCCAGTCCTGACGCTGCTTTTCAGCGGCATCCCAGTCCGAACCGAAGACATCACTCGCCTGGGTGGCGATTAACAGGGAATCAAATAACTGCTCGACTGTCATCGATTTCACGTAGGCGCGGGAAAAGAGTGGATCGAGTCCGATCGACGGATCATCCAGCTCGCGATTGTCTTCCGTTGCCTGGCTGGTCAGGTTGTAAAGGTCCGATCGACAGATACCGCGAATCAGCCGTTTCACATCGTATCCGCTACGCACGAAATCCCGACTCAGGCCGTCAAGCAACTGTGGGTGCGAAACAGCGACATGCGGTCCCATGTCGTCAACAGTGGGCGTGAACGCCGCTCCCGTGAAGTGCTTCCACATGCGATTGACGAAAGCCCGGGCAAGCTGCGGTTTTTCACCAGACGTCAGAAGGCTCGCCAGTTCAGATCGCAGGTTGACGTCCTCACCTTTCAGCTCCGAACCCAGACTGACATTCTCCCAACCGGGATACGTCGCCTGCAGGATGCCCTGACGGGTTTCGTAATAGGTCGCATCGTAGACAGGTTCGTCGACCAGCGCCGTACCCTTAACGTCGACCTGCTGAAAGAAGCTGTTGAACGCCCAAAAGTGGTTCTGCTTCCAGTCGTTGTACGGGTGGTCGTGGCACTGGGTACATTGAATCTGCAAACCCAGAAACAGGCGAGCGGTGATCGCCGTCGCGGGGACCGCCTGATCATTCACATGAGCCAGCAGGAAGTTCGCGGCACCGTTTTCCTCCGGGCGCCCCGAAGCCGCGATGAATTCACCAACAACTTCATTCCATGACCGGTTGTGAGCAAAGGCATCGCGGAGATATCTCTGCAGCGACGGCCGATCGACACCACGCGGATTGGATCGCCCAATCAGCAGGTTCGTCCAGACGGTCGACCAGTTCCGGACATAGTCCTCGTCATCAAGCAGTTCATCAAGGACTCGACTGCGCTTGTCATCGGACTTGTCGGCAAGGAAATCGTTCACCTGTTCTGCAGTCGGGATGTGGCCAACGACGTCAAGAAACACTCGACGCAACCACTCGGAATCATCAGCCATATCCGACGGGGAAACTTCGTTGTCGACCCACGCCTGGCGAATCCGGGTGTTGATGAGCGCAACAACAGAATTTAAATCTCCCGCGGTATCATGACTCAATATCACGGGGCTGGGGTCCACGGACGGACCGAAGTCCTCAACTGTTACACCAGGTATTGAATTGTGAGGTCGGTCTAACGAAGGCGTTGACACGGCAACAGCCTCGTTTGGCGTGACAGGGCCAGACGGACTACCGACGTTTGACACGGGCGCGCCGCCGTCAACACCCGCCTCGACAGGCTGCCGATCGTCCTCGGCGAGTTGGTTCCCCGCCGGGTCGGCAGGTTGATTGAAGACGGTCACCAGTCCAGCGACAACGACCACGGCGGCGACGGTTATCACTGCTGCCACCATCTTATGGGTTGAGATTCGACGAGCCGGCTGTGTGAATACAGGTGGCGTCAGCGGCTGATCGCCGGTGCGAGCTGTATCCCAATGCAGGACACCGTGCAGGTCCATGTACTCTCGGTAGACCCGACGGGCTGCAGCGTCGTCGCGAATGAAGTGTTCGAGCTGATGAAACTGCTGGCGCGAGATACGATTCTCAACCTGCAGCTCGATCAACTCGATCAGCGTCGCGTATGTCTCGGTCAGGCTGCTCAACGGCCCGCCTCCGTGGTGAGATGTCGACTTACGCACTCGAAGAGTGCCTTCCGAATACGGCCAATCGACTGATAAACCGAATTACTCGGACGTCCCAGATCCGCCGCCAGGTCCCGGCCACTGCTGCCCGGGGCGTAACACGTTTCAATTAACTCTCGGTCCCCAGGTCGCAGTTTCTTAATGCACTCCCGGAGGGCCGAACGTCTCAGGTCAAGGTCGTCCTGCTGCTCCTCAGACTCTGTTGCCAGTGATTCCAGAATGTCGTCAGAAAACACCAGTTTGTTGGATCGTCGTTTGTCCCGGTACTTCAGTACTTCGTAATTGGCGATTTGAAAAGACCACGCAATGAAGTTCGTGCCGAGCTCAAAACGGTCAAACTTGCTCCAGATAACAACGTTCGTTTCCTGGAGAATGTCGTCGGCATGATCGGGGTTGCCGACCTGGCCGAGGACATGCAGATAGATCCGACGCTGGCTCCTGCTGAAGAGTTGCACGAACTCCTCACTCGGACGCGACGGAATCGAATTCTCTGAAGACGACGTCACGGGAGCAGTCATCAAATCCCTGTGCAGGCCGGAGCTTTCTACTAGTCCAACGAGCTACGCCCTGCTGCCAAAAAACACGCGGAAGCCAATGCGGCTCCCGCGTGGAAGTTCAATCCGTTTGGAGGCCGCTCGGCTTAGCCGATCAGCTCCTTAATTGGGGTGCCGCCGTTGGCGACCTTCATTGGACGACCGTTCTTTGACGTGTGAACGGTCGTGGACGGGATACCCATCGCGTGAGCGACGGTGGCCCAGATATCACCCGGCAGGTAGGTCTTGGTGACACAGGAAGTGCCATCCTGATCGGTTGCACCAACGGCCTGGCCGTTGTTCAGCCCACCGCCGCCGACCATCACACTCCAGCTCGCGGCCCAGTGATCGCGACCGACGTTCTGGTTGATTCGCGGCGTACGAGCAAACTCACCCATCCAGACGAGTGAGACGTCATCAATCATGCCCCGCTGAGTCAAATCTGTGACGAGGGCTGAGATTCCGGCGTCAAGGACTGGCAGACGCTGCTGCGACAAAGTCTGGAAGACGTTGTTGTGCAGGTCCCAGCCACCGAGGCCGACTTCGATGAATGGAACGCCGGCTTCGACTAGGCGACGGGCCATCAACAGGCCGCGACCGAATCCATTGCCACCCATTCCCATGGCACCAGCCGCACCCCCAACAGGAGTCGCGTTGGTGTAGGCAGCAATCGTGGCCGGGTCTTCTTCCTCGACCTTGAATGCCTTCATCTGCTCGGAGGTCATCAGGTTGACGGCCTTCGTGTAGATGTTCTTATGGTCCTGAGCCAATTCACCGCGGTTGGAGCGAATGAAGTTGGTCTCGACCACGTCCAGCATCCGCAGACGCTGTCCGAGTCGGTCACGACCCAGATCGCCCATATCGGCGTTGCGAATGTTGCCGTTGGAGTCCACGACGAACGGAGCATTTGCCGTTCCCATGAATCCCGGGCTGCCACTCGGGGCGTTGATCGAAACGAAAGCCGGAATCTCAAGGTCGCCGCTATCCGAACGCGGTGTTCCGAGTTCGTGGCTGACAACCGAACCAAAGGTCGGATGCACAACCGTAGGATTCGGGACGAATCCCGTGTGCATGAAGTAGCGGCCGCGGCCATGATCAGCTTCGCGTGTACTCATCGAGCGAACGATGGAGAGTTTGTCGAAAACCTGAGCTGTCTTCGGCAGATGTTCGCTGATCTGGACGCCGGGGGCAGCCGTGTCGATTGGGCTGAATTCGCCACCGTTCCTAGAGCCTGGTTTCAAATCCCAGAGGTCGATCGTCGGCGGTCCACCGCCCATCCACATCAGGATACAGGCCTTCTTGTTTTTCTTGACCTGGGCAGCGTTGGCTCGCACATGACTGATAAAGTTCATTGCGGGCAGCGTCGCTGCAGCACCAGCCATATGTCGCATGAAGTGACGTCGCGACATGTCTCCGGGTGTGGGAAGATGCATCTCTGTCTACCTTATTCCTTGAAGGGCTGTGAAAAGTCTGACTCGCCAGTCTACGGCAACTAAACTCGGCAACAAAGGGACAGTGGGGGTGAGGACTCGTTCCGGCCCCCGCTCGCGTTGCCCGCATCCCTCGTCAGTCACTGCACTTATCCGAATTGCTGGCAGCAGGTTCGTTGGAATCTGCGACATTTCCAGTCTCCAGCCCTCTTCGAGAGCTAATCGAGGCTGTTGCATGTGCTGTAACCTGTGTGGAAATAATGTGTTAAGTGTAATTCATGTCGTCTGACGGGAAGTAGTAATTCAGCGAATGGAATTGTGCCGATTCGGGGGTCATGGTCGATGACCCGTTGCCCGGGCACGTACGCGGTGTGGGTCGCGAGGGCGGTTTCTGGTACCCGGATTGTCCAGTCATCGCGAGATACCGACTCAGATCCGCGATTTCGGTCGGGTGAATCAGGACTCAGACTGTCCTGAGAGTTTCATGGACTGGTAATCTCCGCGTGTGCGTGGCACGTGGCCACGCCACGTGCCTGTCGCCCGACCGCACTCCTTAAGCGACGGAGCTGAAGCCCTATGTCTGTCGAAGCGGGCCGGTCCGATGCCGGCCGATCGAATGTCAGCCCCCGCTCAAAAGTTCGTCGATGCCGTGTACTTTTCGTTCTCGGCGCTGGATTCGATCCAACGGAAAGTGCTCAGGCTCTTGCGGAGGAATTTCGCAACGGCACTGATGGGCTGGATTTCTCCAAATCACGGTCCGTCGTGGCCGCTGCCCAGGATTGGCCGGACGGCGACAAGTCCGGATTGGAAACGTCTGTCCAGAAATCTGTTGGGGCATGGTGCCGCAAGCACAAAGTCACGTTCGATGAACAGCGGCTACTGATCCGCGACTATCAGGATGGAGCAGGCCGACGCTACGCAGTGGCGGCGTACGTGGCTCCGAGCAAATCGAAAGCCGCCGGACCTGTCGAGCAGACTGTGTCTGACGACACGACCGAGCCAGTCCCCGAGCAGCAGCCGACAACGCCCGCGGAGGACCTTGCGAATCTGGGCGCTGCGGACCTTGCGAGCATTACAGTCACCGAGCCGGAACCGACTTCGCCTGGTGCCATCAAGCGGGTCCTGGTAAAGGTTCGCCAACTGATTGCGATCCCGTTTGCGTGGCTCGGCAGCAGATTCGTCGGGCTGGGCCGGCAGCCATCAAGAGCTCTTGTCTGGCTCGGTGCTCAGCCGCCGAAGGTACGTATGCTGATTAAAGCCGGGGCTGGTGCCGTGATGGTCGGCATTCTGCTTGCAATCACAATTCCCTTCATTCCAAAAGGGAATCCGGTTGATCCTGACCTGGCCGGTGGAGGCACTGCCCAGGGCGGCAATGGACCGACAACACCGACGACACTCCCTCCGGTCACCTTCGCGACGGGGATGGTCCGGGTCTATACCCCGGAAGAGGGCTTCCACGTGCTGATTGACGGCGAGCCCGTGCGCGACGCGGAAGGAGAGTTGGCGACAACTCCATGCGCGGTGACTGCTCAGGCCGGGGCTCGCAGTGTGACCGTGTTTCGCGAGGGCTGGTTTGATGTGACACGAGTCGTGGAAGTCTCTGAAGACAGCGAAGTCGAGCTGAAGCCTCAGCAGGACCGAATCGACGCGGGTGGCAGCGACGTGTTGAAGGCGCCACTGCTCAATGCGGAAGTCGGCGTCTCCGTTCCATTGGAAACCGTCAACTCAAACCGTCCGGAGTTCGACCCGTATGTCACTCCGGACCGACTTTCGATCTGGTTCGCGGGCGACCGCGCGGATGGACGCGGCATCTTTGTTTCGACTCGACTGTCACCTCTGCATCAGTTTGACGAGCCTCAGATCATGGCCCGCGACGCTGATATCCCAGGTTCACCGTGTGCGACCGATGATGCTCTCTTCGTCATCTACGCCATTCCCGAAAAGGCCCGCTTGATGGCGCTCTCTCGGGAGAATCCGCTGAGCGATTTCATCGACAAGGAGCCGCTGCGGCACAGTAAGAGTCTCGCGCCGAGCTGGATCTCAGCCCAGATGCTGGGTGACGGACTGAGGATCTACTGGGTCGAGACGGCGCAGGGACTCACGCGGACACTGGCCTCGGGCCGGGACAATCGCGATCAGGAATTCGGTAAGACTCTGCGAGTCAGCATGCCGGGGATTCATCCGTGTCTATCGCGTGACGGATTGCGCCAGTACGTGTTCGCTGACGGCAAGCTGACACGCCATCGGCGCACGTCAGTGACCGCGAAGTTCATCGAGGACAAAGTCATCGGCGAGCTTGAACTGGAAAACTACAAACCAAGTTCGCGGCACCGGCAGTATTTCGTCAGTAGCGACGAGCAGTGGATGTACTACTGCGACGACCCGCAGGCAGGTGGCGACCTTTACATGGTCAAGTTGTCGGATGGACCACAATGGGGAGTCATTCCGCGTGGCAAGAGCATTCCGCCAAAGGCAGCGGTCGTCATGGTTGAGGAAGTCGATCCCGAGCCCGATAAGCCAGTAGAGACCGAACCCAAGCCCAAACCGGTCGATCCTCGCTCGCTCCCGCTCCCTTACACGTCTCATTGGGAGAGCTTCGTTTCTCTGATGGGCATCCGGAACTACGAAGCCGCCGAGGGCCTGCTCCGGAACGCAAAGACCAACGTGGCCATGCAGACGTTCGCCGATCAGCTCAAGTGGGATGCCAACGATCTGGCGACTGTGCGAGCGTTCTGGAAGAAGCTGGAAGAAGCACTGATGAAGGTCAAACGTGGTGATGACCTGCGACTCGGTACATTGCGGTTGCAGTTTATCGAATACGCAGATGGCGAAATCATCGGCCTGCGCGGCACGACGCGCGTCGCCCGTAAGTTGTACGAACTCCCGCCGACTGAGATGACCGGTCTGTTTGACGCCGTGGCCGACAAAGATGACGCCGAAGCTCAATACCTGTTTGCAGCCTTCCTGCAATACGACGGTCAGGCGATTGATCGGCTGCGGGATCAGCGGCGCGAGCGCGCGGGAGACCTGGCACTGGGATTCTCTGAACGTCTTGGTCGGCGCAAGCTGGTGCAGGCACAGGCCGAGTTTGACCGCGACAACTTCGGTCGAGGCGTCGCGTTCCTGAACGAGGTGTTGGCGCTGGGGCGAGACACTCCGGTGGCTCCGGAAGCAGCGGCTATGGAGCAGAAGCTGTATTCGTTTCTGAAGTGGACTCCGCGCGGTGGGCGGCAATGGAAGATCGAAGACAACACGTATACGGCGGCGCTTGAGCGAGCCAACGGGGCGCTGCTGGTTTCGGGCAAGCAGTACGGCAATCTGGAGCTGTCTCTCGAATGGATGACGGTCAACGCGGCGACCGCCCAGGGCGGTGTTTACTTCCACTATCCAGGCGACGGCAATCTTCTGGATTATGCGTTCAAGCTTCAGCTCGCGAACGACTACGGAATCGCGCCTGATCAGTACTGCACCGGTTCGCTGCTGGGAGAGTCTGCTCCGGACGAAAACGCCGTCAAACCGGCGGGTGAGTGGAACACACTGCTGTTGCGCGTCATCGGCGATCAGATGACGGTACGCGTCAACGGTCGCAAGGTGCTGGAAACGCAGCTTGTCAGCGAGACGGTGCCGGACCGAGGCTACGTTTGCCTTGACGGCGCCGCTGGTGGCATCGCCTATCGCAAGATCCTGGTCAGCGACCTGCCGGAATGAGCGATTCAAGTGTAGGCCGGAACAAGCACCGCGTCGTTCTGGCACGGTCGCTCAGCCGCTGCCGGAACTGCGCAAAGCTTGTTCCTGCCGACGGAATGCGTCCAGGCCGTCAATGACGAAACGCGACGTCTCTTGCCGTTCCGGTCGGAATCGTGTCAACATGTTCGTCCCACCAGTTCTTCCTGCCGCAGGACGTTCCTCGCTCACGGTTCTCCCCTTCAGTTTGCGGTCAGTCACGAAATCGACCTGACTGATTCGCCACGCTGTGCGAAAGATCCCGCCATGCTCAACCGACAACTCTCTCGACGCACTGTGCTGCGTGGCACGGGCTTCACACTGGCATTGCCGTGGCTGGACGCGATGGGTTTACAGACTTCGTGGGCCAACGCAAAGCAGGCCGACGAGGCCGCTCCGAACCGTGTGGCGTTTCTGTATGTGCCTAACGGCAAGAACATGGTCGACTGGACGCCCGAGAAAGAGGGGCGAGAGTTCGACATCAAGAGGATTCTCAAGCCACTGGCAGCGCATCGCGAAAAGCTGATGCTGCTGACCGGACTGACCGCAGACGGTGCTCGTTCGCATGGGGATGGCGGTGGAGATCACGCCCGCGCGCTGGCAGCGTTCCTGACGGGTGCCCACCCGAAGAAGACAGACGGAACAGACATTCGAAATGGTATCTCGGTCGACCAGGTAGCCGCCGCACGTGTTGGTGCACAGACGCGACTGCCGTCACTTGAAATCGGCACCGAATCCGGAGCGATGGCCGGTAATTGTGACTCGGGTTACTCATGCGTTTATTCGTCGACGATGGCGTGGAAGTCGGCGACTCAGCCATTGCCAAAAGAGGTCAACCCGAAGCTGGTCTTTGAGCGCATGTTCTCGACCGTGCCGAGTGCCGATCGCGAGAAACGTGACCGACGACGTCGCAGCATTCTCGACTTCGTACGTGAGGACTCGCGCGATCTGGCGGGCAAGCTTGGGGCGAACGATGTGCGCAAGCTGGACGAGTACCTGGCATCCGTTCGTGACATCGAGCTGCGGATCGAACGAGCAGCAAACCTGCCGCCGATTGAGACGCCGGACTACCCGGCACCGGCTGGGATTCCGACGAGTTTCGAGGAACACATCCGACTGATGTGTGACCTGCTGGTGCTCGCATGGCAGACGGATGTTACGCGAGTCTGCACGTTCGTGCTGGCGAACGAAGGCAGCAACAAGCCTTATCCGTTTATTGACGTGAAGGAAGGTCACCACGACCTGTCGCATCATGGAAACAACGCCGACAAGAAAGAGAAGATCGCGAAGATCAATGTCTTTCACACCACGCAACTGGCCTACCTGCTGGACAGGTTGAATTCAGTGTCAGAAGGTGACGGCACGCTGCTGGATCATTCGATGATCGCTTACGGCAGTGCCAATTCTGACGGCAACCGCCACAACCACGATGACCTGCCCGTCCTTGTTGCGGGCGGCGGTTGCGGGACGCTCGATACAGGTCGCCACATCCGATTCCAGAACGAAACTCCAATCAGCAACTTGTGGGTTTCTCTACTGAACCGGATGGAAGTCGACGTTGAACGTCTGGGGGACAGCACGGGAACATTATCCGGGCTGTCGTAGAGAACTGCGTTCAGAATCGCAGACCCATTCGCGCCAGTCGGATTCGCCTGCCACTGTCGGCCATCTATTCCAGAAGTCCCGTCACAAGATTGCCGGGCTGGCCATCAAGCAGCGTTTCTTCACGACTGTTGCGTTTGTAGACCAGCTCGTCGGCGCGCATGCCGAACAGGTGCAGTAGCGTGGCGTGGTAGTCGAAATGATTGACGACATCGGTTACGGCGTGATGCCCGAATTCGTCGGTCGCGCCGTATGTACCACCACGGCGAAATCCGCCGCCGGCCAGCCACATCGTGAAGCCATACGTATTGTGGTCCCGACCGACTTTGCTGGGGCCAGCATCGTTCTGGATGACCGGCAATCGACCCATTTCTCCGCCCCAGTGGACGACCGTCGAATCGAGCAGACCGCGTTGCTTCAAATCCTTGACGAGGGCGGCGGCTGGTTTCTCCGTCTTGCGACACGCAGCCGGCAATGACGTCCGGATCGAGCCGTGATGGTCCCAGTACTGGTTCTTCGTAAACACCTGCACGAAGCGGACGCCCCGTTCGATCAGCCGCCGAGCGATCAGGCATCGCTGGCCATACTCCTGCGACTCTTTCTGATCGATGCCATACATCTCCTGAGTGGCCTTGGTCTCCTGGCCGATGTCGAGTGCCTCGCGGGCAGACGTCTGCATACGAGCCGCCAGTTCGTAATTGGAGATACGTGCTGACAGGTCCGAGTTCTCCGGGTGATTGGCCAGATGTTGCTCGTTCAGCCTCCGCAGATATTTCAGGTAAGCCTCCTGCACGCGTCCTTTACGTCGAGCAGGCGGATCCAGATTGAGAATCCGAGGTTCCTGCGACCGGACAACAGTGCCCTGAAACAGTGACGGCAACCAGCCGTTGGACCAGTTGAGAACACCTTCGACGGGGATCCCGCGTGGATCGGTCAACGCGACATACGCCGGCAGATTCTGAGTTTCCGCGCCGAGCCCATAAGTCAGCCAGCTCCCCAGCGACGGCCGACCTCGCTGTGTCCTGCCAGAATTCAACGCGTGAATCGACTGGCCGTGGTTATTCACACCCGTGTGCATCGACCGAATCACAACAATGTCGTCGACGATCTCGGCCACGCTGGGCAACAACTCTGAGACGTCCGTGCCGCATTGCCCGTACTTTCTGAACTTCCACGGACTGCCAAGCACTCGGGAACTGGCCTGTGCGGCGTTGTCGTACTTGATGTTGCCCGGGAACTTCTGCCCGTCCAGCCGGTTGAGTTCCGGCTTTGGATCCAGCAGATCGACCTGGCTGGGGCCTCCCTGCATGAACAGCGAGATCATGGCCTTCGCCTGCGGCTCGAAATGCGTTGGCCGCTTCGCCAGCGAGATTTCCTGCGCGTGAATGTTTGGCTTCACCGGAGCGGCGATTGCCCCATCCTGCTTCAGCAACCACGCCAGCGCAACCGGCGCCAGACCGAACGCGCCAGTCTGACAAAAGCCGCGGCGTGAAAGTGCTTCGGTGCTGTCGGTCAAGGTCATGTCTCGAATCTCACGATCTGAATTCAGTCGACATAGAGAAACCGGTTGGAACTCAGCAGGGACTGGCAGAAAACGGCCAGGGCCTCGCGGTTGATTTCCTCAGGCTTCAGCTTTGGATTCAATTCACTGATCAGGTCTCGCTGCAAACCGACAAATTCGACGGCTTCGTCCGCTTCCTGAGTCGACGGCTGCTCGGCAAAAACCAGTCGCCAGCCCAGAGTGACGCAGTCGCGGTCATCTTTTCCGGCATCACGTATCACTCGGTCGGCCAATGCACTGGAGTGCTCGACTGCGAAGTTGCTGTTCATCATCAGCAACGATTGCGGCGTGACTGTTGAAACGCTGCGGCGGTCACAGTTGGGACTCAGCGACGGGGCGTCGAACGTGTCGAACATCGAGAGTGTCCGCGTCCGGCGGACCTGGATGTACATGCTGCGTCGATACTCCTCGCCGTCCAGCGAGATCGTTTTGGTGGGCTTGCGTTCGCCGTCCAGATTCTCGCGGCCGATGATGATCTGACCGACGCTGTCTTCCATGACTGGCACAGCCTCGCCGTACAACTTTTCGTTGAGCCGATCGGTCACGGAAAGCACCGCATCTCGAATGACTTCCGATTCGAGCCGACGGATCGGGAATCGCGAATACAGCAGGTTGTCCGGATCCGATTCTGCAACCGGCCCCGAGGCTTGCTGGTATGCAGTCGAAGTCATGACCAGTCGGTGCAGGTGCTTGACGCTCCAGCTGCTGTCGACCAGTTCGGACGCGAGCCAGTCGAGCAGTCGCGGGTGCGTGGGACGATCTCCCAGCACACCGAAGTCGCCGGGTGACTCGACAAGTCCGCGGCCGAAATGGTGCATCCAGACGCGATTCGCGATGACTCGTGCGACTAATGGATGCCGGCCCGTTGTGAGGTGTTTTGCGAAAGTCAGCCGGCGGCCAGTAGTGGCGAGCCCCAGGTTCTGTGCCGGGATCTGCGATTCACTGCCGAGAATCGTCAGGTCGCCAGGCTGCAGTTGCTGTTTTGGCTGCTCGTGGTCACCGCGATAGAACAAGAACGTAGCTGGAACCGTTCCGGGCACTTCCGTCATGCTGCGAACAAAACCCTCCTTCGGCTTGCGAGTCCGAATCTCAGCTGCCTGGTCGGCATATCGTTTCAGGTCAACGGCTGCCTTACTCTCTCTAAGGTCCATTGCAGTCTTGCGATCACGTTCCAGTTCGGCTGCAGCCTCCGGGTTGAACTGCGGCAACGTGGCGGCGGTGACCAGTACGCCCGGGTACTTCTGCAGCAGCGCCGTTTGAGCTTCGCTCCGTTGTTCAACCTTTGCTTTCAGTGCGGCTTCAACGGGCACCCGTTCGTCAGCCGGGACTTTGTCCAATTCTCGCATCGCGGTTTCGGCAACGAACCGTTTCTCTTTGGCTGGACGTTCGGCATCAAGTTTGCGGGCACGCACGTCTCGACGCCGGTCGTACAGGTAGAGGGACCCCACGCTGATGCTGGCGACGCTGGGATACTCCTTGAGCATCGCTTTTTGCTCATCGTTGCGCTTGGCCGCCACTGTGCGGTAGGCCGTGCGGAGTGCCTCGCGAATGTCTTCAGGGACGAGCAGTAGTTCTTCTTCGAGTGTTCTGGTGATGTAACCGTCGGCTTTCTTCTGACGCTCCTGTTCGACGGTAACGGCTTCCGCTTCGATCTGCTTTGCGAGCTCTCGGTCGGCGTCCGTGTAGAGCGATATTTGTCGGGCAGGGGGCGTTCGCCAGTTCTTCCAGTCGAGGCCGGGTTCGAAGATCGCGCGCAGCCGGTAATAGTCCGACTGTGGGATCGGGTCATAACGATGGTCGTGACACTGAGCACAATTGACCGTCAGCCCCAGTAACGACGAACCGACGATCTGCAGTGTGTCGGCCATGACCTGATTGCGGGCGACGCCCTGATCGATTCCTCCGGAAGCCGTGCCATCAGGAGCCATCCGTAGAAAACCCGTTGCCGTCAGTTTTTCGATGGCGTCGGGCGTCATGTTCTTGTGCGGCATCGGCACCATCTCGTCGCCCGCAAGTTGCTCTTGAATGAATTCATCGAATGGCTTGTCTAAATTGAAGGATCGAGTCACGTAATCTCGATACCGGAATGCATGCGGCCGGACGCGATCCTCATCGGTGAAGCCTTCCGAGTCCGCGTATCCAGCCACGTCCAGCCAGTGGCGACCCCAGCGCTCGCCATAGTGCGGCGATGCCAGCAGTCGATCGATCAGTCGTTCCCATGCGTCCGGTGACGCGTCTTCGACAAAGTCGGCAACCGCTTCAGGAGTTGGTGGCAGACCGACTAGATCAAACCACGCTCGACGAACCAGCCGAAAAGACTCGGAATCCGGAGCAAATTCGGTCATCCCGTCAGCATCGAGCAGAAAGGCATCAATCGGAGTTCGAACGCGTGAGCTGTTCTCTGGCGACGGTACATCCGGCCGCACGACCCGCTGAAAGGCCCAGTAACTTCGTTCTTCCTCGGTAAAGACCGGGCCGTCTCCAATCTTGTCCGGTTCCGGGCGAGCGGTCAGCGCTCCGGCTTTGACCCAGGCTTCGAGAATCCGAATCTCGTCCTGACTGAGCCGTTTGTCCTCTCCCGGCGGCATTTCTCCGGAGCGAACGCGCTTGAGCAGCAGGCTCGTCTGTGGGGATTCCGGCACGATCGCAGGACCTGATTCTCCGCCACGCACGATGAATCGACGCAGCCGCAGGTCCAGGCCAGCCTCTTTTTCACCGGCCTCGCCGTGACACTGAAAACAGTGCAACTTCAGAATCGGTCGCACCTGAGCTTCAAACGCAGGACCGTCCGCCATCGAGACGGCCGGCAATGCCGACAGCAGGAAGAGAAGCAATGATCGACGCACGGGGCACGCACTCCTGAATCAACTGGAAAAGACCAGTTTCCGACAGTCGGGCCGTTCCTGCAACGCGATTCGCACACACGCACCGCACGCAGGGACCCGTACTAGTCTCACGCAAAGACGCTAAGCCGCAAAGTCAGGAAAGGCCATCCTTTGCGTCTTGGCGGCTTTGCGTGAGATCTTTCTGTCAGGTTGCTGCATCAGCTCGTCAGGGCTGCCAGTTGAGACGCCCAGGCTGATAGTTGCGAGAGAACGCCATTGCTAAGATGCCGGCCCAGCCCATCGGATTCTACCGGCGGGTATCCCTTCTGAGCACGATGCCGAACTGACGATGTCACAAATCACGTACAAAGACGCGGGTGTTGATCTCGAACTCTACGAGCAGGCGATGGCGAAGCTGCCGCGTCTGATGCAGAGGACTCATACGCCACGAGTCATGCCGTTGACCGGCGGTTTCGCGGGTCTGTTCCGGCTCGATTACAACAGCCGACTGTTCGCTCGAAACTATCGCGATCCGGTTCTGGTGTCGGGAACGGACGGGGTCGGCACCAAATTGAAAGTCGCCATCGCCGCCGGCCGGTACGACACCGTGGGCATCGACCTGGTTGGCATGTGCGTCAACGACTGCCTGTGCGTCGGCGCCGAACCGCTGTTCTTTCTCGACTATCTGGCCCTCGGGAAAGACGACCCGGACATGATCGCTCAACTGGTCAAGGGCGTCAGCCAGGGTTGCTACGACAGCGACATGGCGCTGATCGGCGGCGAGACCGCAATCATGCCAGACGTCTACCGGCCCGGCGATTTCGACATGGCCGGCTTCAGCGTTGGTGTGGTCGAGCGGAAACGCCTGATCGACGGCACGCGTACAATCCGACCCGGCGACGTGTTGATCGGTCTGGCGTCGAGCGGATTCCATTCGAACGGCTACAGCCTGATTCGCAAAGCCGTGACCGAAGTGGGCGGACTGGGCTACGACGACTACGTGCCGGAACTCGAACGCACCGTGTCCGACGTCCTGCTCGAACCGACTCGGCTTTACGTTCGCTGTGTGCAGGACCTGCTGCAGCATTACCGAAGTAAGACCGTCATCCGCGGCATGGCTCACATCACCGGCGGCGGCCTGCCCGACAATCTGCAGCGCATACTTCCGTCTGGCTGTACCGCCCGCGTGGACTGCTCAAGCTGGGACCTGGCCCCGGAATTCCGCTGGCTGCAGGACTTGGCGGGAATCGCTCAGGACGAGATGTTCCGTGTCTTCAACATGGGCATCGGATTCGTGCTGGCCGTGAATCCCTACTACGCAGACAGCGTCTGCCGACAGATCGCCGAACATCGCATCCCTACGTGGATCATTGGCGAAATCGTCGGCGGCGACGGCAGCGTTGAGATGGTGTCGTAGCCCGGGCCGTCGAGTCGCGTGGCCGCAGTTACACAACGGCGTAAATCGGACTCGACCACGCCATGTGCCCGTCTTCCTGCACGACGCATATGTAGAGCGGGTTGTCACCCGGTTTCAGGTGCTCGGGCCGAACGCGGACTGTTGCATTCATCTCTCGCGAACCGCCGGACGGTGGCAGCCGGTAGGCCGAGATGCGTTTCGCGATGCCACCGGCATTGTACTGTCGGCCTTTGATTCCCAGCTTCGAGATCGCCGCGCGAAAACTACGCTGAGTTGTCTCGACGTGCAGGTCTCCAGATAGACGATCGAGTTCTACGATGACCCCGGCCACGCCGCCGGTCGTCAGTGATTGCCACTGCAATTCGCGCGGACCGACCTGCTCGCAACGTTTCTCCTGGTTCCAGAAGTTGATCGTGTCGAACGTCTGAATTCGCGCGGCGTCCAGTTTCAGCCGACCATTCCAGTTGACTTGTCGACCTCGGCCACGAACTGTCGCTCCCTGCCACAGCAGCTTCACGCGATTTGCGAGATCACCTTTCGAGTACGTTCGCAGTGTCTGCAGGACGCGCATGCCGTTCCGGATTTCAATTCGCTCGATGGGAGCTGTCCCGGCAACAGAAACCGACAGTTCAACCGACTCATCAGCGCCGACAGTGATGACCTCACCCATGACGTTTCCGTCTGACGTCGCCACATCGAGGAGCATGCGGGCACCAGTCGTCCCGTAAACTCGCCGCTGCTGATACGCATCCCAAACGGTGTCGCGATCGAGTCGATTTGCCAGGATCGCCGTCAATCCTCCGTAGCTGCCGAATGTACTGGCTCCGGGATAACTGGCACCCGGACGCCCCTTGTGGCCGTCTGAGTTCGCCACAATTCCGATGCGGTATCCTCGCGAAAATGCGTCGTCGAGCATCCACTCGAAGGTGCCCCATGCCGAGTGGACTTCGACAACCGGTTCCAGTTCCGGGTGGTGTCGGGCAAGGTCCGCATATCGACCGCCGACATGCGGCACGAGCATCACGTCACGTTTCTGCTGCTCCGACTCCATGTCGGCAAACAGGTCTTCCACCGACGGGCAGCAGTGATCAATGGATTCGGACTCCTCGACCAGGGCCTGACTGCTGCGGTGAATGACACCGCCCTCCTCTTTGAAGAACACGTTTCGATCGCCGCCGAGTCCGGTGTTGCCGCTCCATTCCCAGCCGGGAAACGCAACGAACTTACCTGGTTGATTGAATCGAGCCGTCGTCTCGTTAATCGTCTGCCAGAAGTCGTCGGTGATCTGAAAATCGTTGCCCTGATGACCGCAGGCATCGACGAAGGCACGGTCTCGTGCAAATCGGAAGTAACTCTCGATGGAGTTCGTTCCGATGGTTTCTTCGCTTTGCCCGTGCAGGTCGGCCCAGTATCGGGATGCGGCGGATGCCGAAACGTGGATCGGGTTAGTTTCGGCTGACAGGCCCGTTGCCTCGTCAGTGACACGGATGCAATGGACGCCGTCGTCGCCGAACGCGGGATGCGTCAATCGCCTGGCCCGGCCAACCGGATTGCCCCACGCGTCTTCCAGTTTCCACCGGACAATGATCTTCTTTCCGGGCACTGCCTGACTCGGTGCGACGGCGACTAACCGAACAGGTTCTCCCGCCACTATGCGAAACGCCGGCGACTTCGGCAGCTCTTCGTAGACGTACGTTGCGTAGCGATCGACCAGGGTTTTCAGCTCAAACGTGTCTTCAAGGAATGTCTGCATCCGCCAGCCAGGCGATCCTGCCGACGTATCACCGATCGTCAGCGTGATCGTCTCACCCTGACGCAGGTATCCCTGCATGACTTTCAGGTGAATCGTCTTTCCCCACGGACGCCGGAAGTCTTTCAGGTCGTACCGCAACTGCAGGTGAGCACCGTTCGACGCGATCGCGGTCGTGTAATTCGGCGCAGACGGGTCATCAAACTGCGGCGTTCCCGCATCGGTCGCGTAACGTGTCACCACTTTGAGCGATCCGGTGTCATCGATGCCGGCAAAGCCCGCAGTGTATTTCAGGACACAGGTCTGCCAGCTTCCCGTGACTACGGAACCTCGCAGGCTGCAGGTCATCCGGCCACGATCGGGAGTGTCTGACTGAGGCATGGAGTTGATCTTTCGGCGAGTTCACTGGTTGCAATATCAGCGGACATGCTCAGAGATCTGTGCGACGAACTCAACGATGTCATCGCCCTTGCGCCGGTTTCCGCTACGTCATACCATGGGCGAAACATTGGCCACCCACCCCTCTCCCTAACCCTCTCCCCACGGGGGAGAGGGGACTCAGGCGAACCATGATTTTCGTTCTCGATAACTACGATTCGTTTACTTACAACCTGGTCCAGCGACTGGGCGAGATCGATGCGTCTCTGGACATCCACGTTGCGCGGAACGATCAGGTCACCATTGACGAGATTGCCGCATTGAATCCCGATCGGATCATCGTCTCACCCGGTCCGTGCACTCCCAATGAAGCCGGCATGTCGCGTGAGGTCATTCGCGAATTCGGACCTCGGATTCCGCTGCTGGGTGTTTGTCTGGGACATCAGTGCATTGCCGACGTTTTCGGTGCACAGGTACTGCGACACGAACGTTTAATGCACGGCAAGGTGTCCCCGATTCGGCACGACGGCCTGGGCGTGTTCGCCGGTCTGGATGACCCCTTCACGGCAACTCGCTACCACAGCCTGATCGTTCTGGAAGACAGCATTCCCGAGTGTCTGGAAGCCACGGCGTGGAGCGACTGGGACGGTCACAACCGGGAGATCATGGGGCTGCGACATCGTGAGCACCCGATCCACGGTGTCCAGTTTCACCCGGAGAGTTATCTAACCGCCGAGCCTGGTTGCCAGATGCTGCGAAATTTCCTGGCGATGTAAGCCGAGCCCTGTTTCCGGGATCAATGATCGGGCATCTGGCGGTAGGTCGTCTTGATCAGTCGGAAGCCGATCGAACGGTACAGCTCGACGGCGGCCGAATTCTCGGCGGTCGCCTCCAGGCAAACGCTTTTCATCCCGCTGTCGCGGAATCCGCGCAGCCCCTGCAGGACCAGGGCGCGTCCGAGTCCCAGTCCGCGATGCTCTGGAGTGATCCCGACGTTCTGCACTGAGCCAATGTGTCGACGACTGGCCAGCCCCTGCATCGTTCCGCAGTCCGTGACGGGCAGGCCGGGAGCGATTCCGCGTCGACACAACAGCCATGTGGCGGCCGGGATAAAATTACGGAGCCCGGCGATTTCGGCCATCAGATTCCGACAGCCGTCCAACGTCGACAGGCAGGGGAAAACCCGCGAATCAAGTTCGTCCCGGAAACTCAGGTACTTCACGCTCGCGTGCCGATCGACGTCGAGGTTGCTCCACGGAACGAGAAAGTATCCGTCCGGCAGTAATGGCGACGGAATGTCCCGATCGGCAAAGTTGAATTCCATGCGGAATCGCCGGAAGTACGTCATCCGAAGCACACCTCACACACAATCTGTCGATAACCCGTGGCCCTCTGCAGACCACTTGTTAGCAAATCGACGAGTGATTCTGAAGCGAGACGTGTCGTAGTTCCCGAAAGCGAGTCGTATGGCTTTCGACGCGTGCGGCGACCAATCATCATCTGGAACGCTCGCCTGAAACTGCTCCGCAATCACCGACCCAATGGACCAGACAATGCACAAGTACGTCATCATGGGAGTCCAGGGCTGCGGTAAGGGAACGCAGGCCCGACTGTTGAAGGAGAAACTCGATCTTGTGCATATCAGTGTCGGTGACATCTTCCGCTGGCACATTCAGTCCCACACAAAGCTGGCGGCCCGCATTCGTCGGATCATGACCAGCGGTCAGCTTGTACCCGATGATGTGGTTGAAGAGATCGTCCGCTCGCGACTCGACATGCACGACTGGAACTACGGGTTCATTCTGGACGGCTTCCCGCGCAGCGTTGTCCAGGCCGAGTTTTTTCTCGAGAGCTACGACATCGACGCCGTCATTCAGATCAACGTGGCGGACGAAGTTGTGTCTGAAAGAGTGCTGGCGCGGCGTCTGTGTGACCAGTGCGGTCTGGATTACAACCTGATCCATCACCGTCCCGAGGAACGCGGCAAATGTGACGTCTGCGGCGGCAACCTTGTCCTGCGGGCGGACGACACCGAAGAAGCCGTCCGCGACCGACTGCGGACGTATCACGAGAAGACGGCTCCCGTACTGGACCTCTTCGAAAAGAAAGAGCTGGTGATCCGCGTCGATGGGTCACGGGTCGCAGATGAAGTGCACGCAGAGATTCTGAAAGAGCTGGGTGTCCGAATCTGACAATCTCGTGTGTGGCAAAACGCCTGGCATCACATGGTCTTCCGAGGAGACCAGTTCGCCCATCCATACCGCGTTACCGGTTTTCGGTTGTTCCGCCTTGGGGAGTGGCAGGCGGCCATGCTTTGAGCCGCAGGACGTACAGCGTGCCATTGCCGTTGGCTGTAATGAGGTGGCGGCCGTCCGGTGTGAAGACCAGGTCGTGGACCTTTCCCCGATGTGGTCCAACGCGGAATGTTTGCGGACGCCACATGTCTTTGTTCCACAACGTGATGATCCCGTCGCTGTAGGCCGTTGCGACACGGCCGTCGACAGGATTCACTGCCACGGCCGATACGACCGGTGCGAATCGACCTGAGTCGTGCGGGACTGGTGTAGCGGTGATTCGCCCTCCGGTGAGAAACTCATCGGCAGTATCCGGCGATATGAACTCGACTGTTCCTGATTTCGTATACAGAAGCCGCCCATCCGAGAGATATGCAATCGGTCCGTGACCGTCGCGGTCGCGCAGTTTCATCCCGTCTTTCCGTGACCACAGGCGGACTTTCCGGGCGCCCGGACTGCCAAACGCGGCGGCCACTGTCTTTCCATCCGGACTCAGAGCAATCGCGGCAGCATCTAACCGCTCATCGCCATCAAGACGATAGAACTGTCGGTCCACCTCATCAGACTTCAGACGCCACCGGGTCACCGCGTCTTCAACTCCGATGAACAGCTCGGAATCGTCCGGGGAAAACACCAGGGCTGTGCAAGAAGCCACATCGTGCAGTTGTGCGTGCAGCTTGTTGGTCGTGAGGTCAAACACCGCTACCGAGACGCGTCCGGCAACAGCCACAAGATCACCGGCGTGGCTGACGGCCATTGTCTGCAATGCCTGACTATGGGGTCCCTTGTCACCGGTCGAAATACTGAAGCTCTGCGTTCCGGACAGCAGGTCCCACACGCGAATCATGCCGTCGCTTCCAAAGGATACTGCTCGTTCTCCATCTGGAGTGACGCGAACCCTGCTGACGGAACCAAGGTGCCCGATCGTTCGCAGCGTGGGGACCCGCTCCCACTTGTCGGTTTCCCAGGCAAGGATCTCTCCTCGGTGTCCGGCCGCGACGACGAGTGAGCCGTCCGGAGCGTATTTCAACTGACCAACAGGGAACGGAGAGGGAAACAGAAGCTGAGCAATCTGTCGCTGAGGGGCACTTTCCCACACCGTCACGGGTCCGTCGAACCAGATCGCCATCGTCCCAGCGTTTCTCGGATCGAAGGCGACTGTGTGTACTGAGTGATCAAACAGAACACGCTCTTGCCCGGTGCCCAGGTCCCATTCACTCAAAGCGCTATCAATGGCTGCGACGAATTTCTGCCCGTTGTCTGAAAAACGTAGCGACGTGCAACCTGCACGCGAAATTGTGAGACCTGGTTCTTCCGTTCGAAGATTGACTATTCGTAAGTCGGTGTCCGCTTTCGATGCCGCGAGCCACGCACCATCTGGTGAAACCCACAAATAGTCGGCTCCGGTCCCAGGCAGTTGCTTTGTTGTACCGTCTTCCAGGTTCCAGGCACGAACGTTTTTGTAGTACCCGATCATCAGCTGCCTGCCATCCGGCGTAAACGACAACGAGCGAGCAGGCGTTCCTAATGTCTGCACCGACCGACTGACGCGTTCCCACGTCTGGCCGTCGTACAACGTGACAGGAGTTTCATTGTCGATTGTCCCGACTGCGATCGTTCCGTCGGATGCGATCGCAAGGCAAGGGTGCCTTGACCCTGCGGCAATCGACCTCAGGGCTTCACCGGTTATCACGTTCCATTCCACGACCGTGCCGTCGGAACTTGCGGTTATCAGATGGCCAGACTTCGAGAATACGGCGTCCGTCACAGGTCCCCAGTGACTCAGACGGCTGTCTCCCATCACCGCCACCACGTGTTCGCTCGCCTTGGAATCGCGATCGGTCAGCAGGCGGCGTTCGTAAGCCGACACTTTTTGAGGATCGAGTGCGTCGGCTGGACTCGGCAATCGGCGGAGTTCGTGTGCGGCACGCGAGCGTATTTCAGGGTCATCGCTTTCGCGGTAGAGCTCAAGCCACCGCTCTCGCACGATTCGGAGTCGTGAGTCATCAGCGGAAATCCTGCTGCCAGACTGTTGCAGTAAGTCATCGATGCTGGCTGACAACTCAGTCAGTTTACTGGACGCCAGGGTTTCAAGCGTCGCCAACCACCCCGTGGAAAACCGGTGCGATTCGCCCGACAGAAGGACCAGCGATTCATCGATGTCTTCATAGCCCGGACGCGTGAGAGTGATCTGACGTCGTCCCGGACGACCAGTGATCAGAATGGGACCACGCTCGGGAACTCGCTTCGACCGTCCATCAACCTCGATGCTCCCGCCTCGCCGTTCTGACTCGGGCCACTCGATCGCAATCGTCGTCTGTGTGAAGGAACGCCACGCAAGAAACAGCCCCACGATGATCACTGCCGCTATCGAACCAAGACCGATCAACATGCGTCGAAAGCGATCCCGCTGCTTCCAGAGTTCCGATCGATGCTGCTGCTCATGCGAGATGACCGGTGTCGTCGGGTTGATCAGGAGCGTCGCCGGCAAAATGCCGCCTCCCTGAATTGCGCCCAACTCGCTGTCCTTTGATTCAATGGTGGCGTCCAGTGTCAGGTCCGGATGATTCAACAGGTCGACGCGCGCCTGCTTCGGGGGCGTGGCAAGGCATTGCGCTCGTACGGCCTCAAGCAGTTTGACAACTTCACCCATCGACTGGGGTCGGTCTTGCGGGTGTTTCGCCACCATCCGCTTGAAGACTGCGTCCAGCATGATCGGGACGTCTGGCCTTTCGTCGCGTAGAGACGGAACTGGTGACTGATGGTGCGCCAGCAGCGTCTCCATCACGCTCTCTCCGCGAAACGGCGTTCGACCAGTCAGCAGGAAGAACAGAGTGCAACCCAGACTGTAGATGTCTGCCCGAGCGTCTGCCTGCCGTGTGTCATGAGCCTGTTCCGGCGCCATGTACTCGGCTGTACCCATCAACGAGCCAGGGCTCGTGATCTGAGAATGCTCCGTACCGGAGATCGGATCGAGCTGTGACTGGTCCATGCGAGCCAGGCCCAGATCGAGCAACTTGACGGACTGAGTCTGAGTGAGGAGCAAATTCCCCGGCTTGACGTCGCGATGCACAATCCCCTGCTGATGGGCATAGTCCAGTCCACGCGCCGCGTGAATGATACACCGCAGCGCTTCCAGCAGCGGAAGCGGACCGTGCTTCTTGACGTGTACGCGCAAATCGACGCCGTCGACGTACTCCATGACCAGGTAGTGGACGCCGTCGTCTTCACCCGCGTCGAATGCGGTTACCACATTGCGGTGGGTTAGCTGAGCAATGACGCGTACTTCCTGCTGGAAGCGGCGCACAGCATCGGGGGATTCCATCGCCTTTTGCGGCAGAACCTTGAGCGCCACGACGCGTCGCATACGCCGATGGACGGCCTTGTAAACGACACCCATGCCGCCCGCACCGAGTTCATCGACGATCAGATAGTCGCCCAATCGCAACTTGTCGATCTGGCCCTGCGCGATTCGCTGCAGTTGCCAGGGTGTCAGCAATCGACGCTCCAAGAGTTCACGTCCGAGTTGCGTCGAATTACTCGGAACAACATCTGCCCGGGACCGAATTTCGTCCAGGACGGCAGCTGGAACCAGTTCTTCATCGTGCAGCACGCGCAGAAGTTGGCCAGACTTACCGTCCTCGGCGACGGTCAGGTCAATCGTCTGCTCATCACTGGGAACGCCGGCTGGTAGCTGCACTAACACGTCACGCAGAACAGCCTCGATCTGAGCGTCACGGCCAGGAAAACGATGCAGATACTCATCAATATCGGGCCGATCTCCCCAACGGTGCCGTACGCGAAATTCAATCTGCAACAACTCGACGCTGACATTCGCGGGCAATCCGAGACCCGGAAACCGCTGCAGATAATCTTCGATCTTCCATCGCTCGATGGACGTGAACACGGCTTCGGAGACCGTCTCATCAGGCCCGGACGGCTTTGACTTCCAGCGCATTTCGAGATCGATCGGGATCAGCTCGTACAGAATGCCGAGATGGTCTTCGTCAGCGGCATCAGCCAGAAAGGCTGAAACATCTGGTACAGCCGTGCCGGCCCAGGCACGTTCAAACGCTTCAAGTCGCTGAGAGAGATTAAGCGTCGACTCGCCACCCATACGTCGCTGTCTTTCACACCAGTCAATCACTGCAACCGATTCCGATTCGGTCAATCACCAGCAGTGTGAGAACCGACGTGAAAACGTGCCAGCCAGTGCGTGGTCACTGCTGATTGCCGACGGAATCCCACCACCAGGTCTCGTCGTCGGCTGGCAACTGAACTCGCGAGCGGCTTTGCTGCATGACGCGATCGTCTGACTGCGTGCGAAATTCGCGACCGACGACACGCGCAGGCGAAATTTCCACTCCGCCGCTGACCGACGTGATCCAGCCGCGACCGCGCGAATAACGATAATCGCTGATGGATGGAACTTCCGCAGGCACGACGTACTGAGTGATGCGACAGCGGTCACGGTCCAGGAAGAAGTCCGGTTGCCACGCTCCGTCCGCTCGTCGACGCCGCCGTTCGGCAATCAGCTCCGCAACGACGGCCAGGCCGATCGCGTTCTGCAGTTCAGCAAACACCGGCACTCGTTCCGCCATGTCCGGGAAGTATCGCGTGAATGTGTCCGCCACTTGCCGGGCGGACTTGGTGGGCTTCTCCGCCTGGGCGGCCGGCGTGCCAGGCAAATTCCTGGCCGTCACGACTTTGATACCCTGCCCCTTGAGTTCCCACGCGAGTTCATCTGCCGAATGCAGTACCTCGTCGAATTCAGCCACAAACCACCAACGGTGCTGCTTTTGTGCGGCCTGAACACTCCCGCGAGCCGCCAGGTCCAGGTAGTTGACGAATTTCTTGACCGGCGAGGGGTCGTGCCCCAGCGAGATTCGCTTCAGGCGGTAATCCGCCGCAACCATCGTGAGTGCGAATCGGCTGCCGGAGTCGATCCCGTAAAGTCGAATGGCCTGCATGCCCATCGCCTGGGCCATCCCGGTGAAGATCTGCTGCACACGCCTGCGATCGATGGCGCCCACGTTATTCATATAGGTGACATAGTTCTGCATCCCTTTTGCGGTCGGTTCAATCGAACATCCAATGAACGGAGCCGTCTTCCGTGACAGGGCATATCGCAGCCCGACGATCAGGTCGTCCAGATGCAGGACAGGTCGGCCGCCGGTGCGACCGACGACCTCGCCGGACGGCAACTGTGTCCAGGCTTCGGCGCGACCTGACAGGACGACGTCGCCCTCGTCCGGAAAGAAAAACACATGATTGACGGATTGCAGGCCGGCCATGTAACGCACTTCTGCCGGCCAGAGTTTCCCCGTCCGGGACAACTCTGCAGCAGTCTGTTGCAACCTCTTCAATGAGACGCAGCGAAGGTCGCTCGGTCTTCCGACATCCAGGGACGAGATCGCACCCACAGCTTCTTTCCGAAGCAGTTCCAACCGCTCGTTCTGACTGAGTGAAGCGGTCTGTCGCAGAACGCCCTGGGGATCGATGTAGACTCCGCCTATTGCCTGCGCGTTGGCGGGCGTCTGCGTCCAGACACTCAGGACGATGGCGATTGCAATGCAGACTCGCGAAACGCGGCTCATGGCTCGTACTCCAGGCGAGTTGGAACTGATTGCTGATTGTCGATTGATGGTCTTCGATTTGCGAGGTGTCGGGACTGATCGTCCTCGGAATTGTTGACGCTCTCGCCCGGTCTGACGTGACTAAAACAGTCGCAACTGGCCGGACCTGGGAATCGGTGGTTCGAACAGGCTGCGGTCCAACGGACGCACCTTCTGGTTGAGCCCGTGCTTCTGGCGAAACAGTTGGAACATGCTGCGGATCTGGTCGGCAAGTTCCCCGCTCCCGGACATCCGCTGTCCCCAAGTCGAACTGTTCAGCTTCCCGTCCCGCGTTTCCCGGACCTGTCCAAGAATCTTCTCAGCCTTGAGTGGCTGCGTCCTTTCGAGCCACTCTCGGAATACAGGCTCGACCGTCAGCGGCAATCGCAGCAACACGTAGCTGGCAGTCGTCGCGCCGGCGTCACTGGCCGCTTCAAGGATGCCTGGAATTTCTGAGTCGTTCAGGGCGGGAATCACGGGGGCCACCATGACTCCCACAGGGACGCCTGCCTCGGCCAGCATTCGAATAGCGCGTAGCCTCGCCGACGGAATGCTGGTGCGTGGTTCCATGTCTCTGGCGAGGTCGGAGTCGAGCGTGGTGATTGAAACGAACACATGCACAAGATGGCTGGCTGCCAGCCCCTGCAGGATGTCCAGGTCACGAGTCACGAGCGCGTTCTTCGTGATGATGCCCACGGGCTGCCGGCATTTCAACGCGACCTCCAGACACTGCCGAGTCAGTTGGAATTCACGCTCGGCCGGTTGAAAGCAGTCAGTGACACCGGAAAACACAATGGTCTCGGGCGTCCATGAGTCGCGTGCCAGAAAATCTCGGAACAGCTCCGGTGCATCGTGCTTGACGACGATTTTTGTCTCGAAGTCCAATCCGGCATTGAAGCCCAGATACTCGTGAGTCGGTCGGGCATAGCAGTAGCTGCAGGCGTGAATGCAGCCGCGATAGGGATTGACACTGAACCGGAACGGAAGGTCGGGCGAACTGTTCTCCGAGACGATGCTCTTCGAGTCATCTGCCACGTACTCGATCCGTCGGTTCTCACGCGCCTTCAGGTACTCCGTGTCCCACTCCAAATGCTCGTCGTCCGGCTCAGTGTGTATTCGCTCGAACCGGTTGGGCGGATCAAGTTGGGAACCGTGACGCATGGGACGCTCCGGGGTTGTGAGATCCCCCAGATCATCCCCGACTGCCGCGTAATGTCATCCGAGTTCCTCGGAAGTTGAAGAAAACGGACCTGTTCGAGGTTCAGCATCCTGTCACGCTCGGACCACAAAAAAAGCCCGGACATCTGTCCGAGCTTAAGTCTGACGAGGCTGGGCCAACGATGCCTAAACAGCCGTGGCTTCATGATCTCGTCGCTTCATTTCTTCGAGCACAACCGGGTGCCATGTTTCGCTCCGTTGCTCGGGAGCCGTGTAATTCAGCCGAGCCCACGTTCGCAGTCGGATCTCTTCAACGAGATCCACCAGGCCGTCTGTTTCAATCATCTCGTCGGTACACGAATTTTCAGCACCCACTGGCCAGTCTCCTGTTTGTCAAAGAAATCAGATATTCGGCGTTCTGCCGACAGGTTCAATCATGATCCGAGCCTACCGCACTCCCCAGAATTAACTCAAGGTCGGGTCCGCGCAATCCGGGCGCTGGCGAGGTCTCACACGCTGTAATCGGCACAATCGGACCTGTACTTCAGTCGAACCAACGAAATTCGCCATCTTGCGACCGTTTTCCTGCGTTTACGTGTCACCGGCTTCGCTCACCCGGACACAAATGACAATGCGACCGTCCAGCCATGAAACCAGTGCTGGGAGCTATGGCTGCGGCACGGGCAGGAACGCCATCGACGACTGGACGGCGTAGTTACACGTGCATCCGGAACTCGCTTCAGGGATCAACAGCAGACCACCCGCCGGAATCATGTTGATCCAGCAGCCTGGCCGGCTGCTGGTTGTGACCTTCGAGTAACTGTTCCCGGCCAGATCGAACATCGTCGGGTGGGAGTGTCGAAAGAAGAATGTCGACGCGGAAGCTGAAATTGTCCCGCAACCGCGTCGTCGTCCTGCATTCCACTTCCAGTCTTTGAGCGGTTGGCCTGTCTGCAGGTTGTATGCGAATGGCTCGCAGTAAAGACGATCACCAACGATGACTGGATGCAGATCCTGCTCCCCGTGAGCACCTCCGGCTTCGGCGCCATTGTTCTGTGTGTGTGCCCAGAGACGCTTTCCAGTCCCGGCATCGAATACGGACACATCGACGTGGACTCGTGACTTACCTGCGGCCGGCTTGTTGTACGAACCGGTAATCACCACACGGTTACGGGCGGCGCTCAGATAGACCGTGTGTGCGATGTGCCGCAGATCAATGGGCGCCTGCCATAGCTTGCTGCCCGTGCGCATATCCAGAACGGTCAGGCGCGCTGACGTGCGAAACAGATCCGCAGCCCGATGGCGTCCGATTGTCGAATCCATCAGCGATGAGTCGGCACTTTCAATGAAAGACACGCGACCATCAGCCACGGCGATCGTCGAGTTAACGATCGGTCCGGCCTGCGGTTCGTAGTGCCAGAAGACATCGCCGGTCTGCCGTTCGAGAACGAACAACGCATCGCTGCAGACGAGCGGTCGTGCGTCGTAATACGTTCCTTCTTCAATTTGCGCGCGACTGTGTTCGCGTCGGGTTGATCCCTTCTTCTGGCGAGTGCCGAACAGCAGGTCGTCGACGGTCGCCAGGTAGCCCCATTCGACGGGCCTTCCATCGAACTCAGGAACTTCGAAGGTCTGCCGCAATTTGCCAGTCTGGGCGTCGAAATGGCGACACGTCGCAGCGGCCGATACGTAAAGCGAGTTGCCGGCGGCGGCCAGATAGCTGCAGTCTCGATACACGCCAGCTCGTCGTGATTCCGGCACGTCGGCAGTCCAGAGTACGGTGCCGTTGTACGCATCAACTCCGATCACACGATTGTCCCCCGGGACGAACAACCGCCCCTGTGCCAGAAGCGGCGCGGCCGTACGGTGGTGCCGATCCATCAGCCCACGCGGACCCGGTGCACCGAACCACTGCAGCCGCATCTCACCCTGTACCAGAGTGTCATTGCTGCAAACGGTGTTGCCGGCGTCGGCATACTGATGCGTCCACTCACCAATACCCGACAACGCCGCGCGGCGATACACGTCCTCGGTCCGCGAGCCGAGAATCGCGATCCCGCCCTGAGGCCGGGTGACACGCCGGGCTTCCTGCCGATCGATGCGGCTCTTGTGACCCGAGAGTGCCTCGGCGTCGATCACGAGATTAAACAGATAGTCGCTGTAAGGCAGTGCTCCTTCCGAACTCAACGAGTGAACGACGACTCGACCGGACAGTCCCATCGCGTCCAGACGCTCGCGTGCCAGAGCGATCGCTGCAGCGTCGTCTTCGACGCACACGACCCTGAATTCGCTGTGATTCGCGATAGCAGCAGCCAAAGCACCTGCGCGCGAGTTCAACACCAGCGCCCAGCCGCGTGTCGCCCCAACGGCGGCAACCGCATCTGCCGCGTGTTTCTGGACTTGCCTGCGTTCGATATCGGACGCCCACGGGTAACCGCGAGCAACCGCCGTTTCGAGTTTCGATCCTGAACCACTCGTTTCTGAAAAACAGTAGATCGCACCTTGCGACGTACTCACCAAAAGATTCGAACCAGTGATCGCCATCGAATACGCATCGCCCGCGACGGCCGACTCCCAGACCAGATCGCCCGTCTGAGCATCGAATGCAGCCACTTCATCGTGCCCACCGCCGAATCGCGACTGCGAGTCTCCGACAAAGGCGTAGGGGTAGCGTGCAGGAATCGAGCGGACCTCTTTACCAATTGGTTTTCCCCGGCGACTCAACGTTGCCAGGAACGCGCCGGCCGGATCACGTCCGGTCGCAATATGCAGTTGAGACCCCTTTCGCTGCAGATAACCCTGCGCGGACACGCCGATCTCGTTCCGGCCAAGTAGTTCGCCTGTGGCAACGTCAACGGCCGCCTGAAAAACGCCCTGCTCCGGGAACAGCCCGGCACAGAAGAACGCCTTGCCGTCATCGACAAGCACGCCCGACCTGACGGGCCACACGCTCATGACTCGACCATTTCCCACAATCTGCCGGTCGCTCTCTACGAGTCGATGATTCCACAGCAACGAACCGTCGCCAGCACTCACGCAGTACACGCAACCGTCATCGGAGCCGAACAGAATACGCCCGTGATCGTACGTTGGAGCGAGACGGACCGGAGCCTCAGCAAAGACACGCCATCGGACTTCCCCACTCGTGCGATCCAGACAGACAACCTGATCTTCGGCGGATGACGAGTAGTAAACCGCATCGCCGACTGCGATCAGCGAGTGGGCGCGGTCAAACGTGACGCGCGGCTTAAGTCCATGCTTCTTGTTCCAGAAATCCTGCTGCGCCGGTGGGGGCCATGCCGGCGCCGGCACGCGTCGACTTCGATGCACCCACTGCAACTGCAGCGGAAAGCGCAGAGCGACTCCTTTCGCGACACCCGTGCGCTGGTTGTCGCGCAGATGGGTCGGCCAGTCGACCACCTCGGGATGCGCGGCCTCAATTCCGGGAAACCTCGCCTTCCGGGCTTCGAACTGCTTTGCGACCTCGTCGGCTTTCAATGCACGCGGCCAGAGGCTGACCTGTTCGATCTGCCCTGTGAGCGGGTGGTATTCGGTGTCGTCCCAGAATGCTCCGACTCCAAAATGCGCGTCGAGCGGATAAGCAATCGGCCCCGACTGAGCTCGAGACGTTGCTGCCAGCTCGCCGTCAACAAACAGTGACTGAGTGGTTCCGTCCCAGACTCCCACGACGTGATACCAGTGCCCCGGTACGAACTCCGTTGGACTCGTCAGGTACGTAACGCGGTGGGCTTTTTCCGACACGAGAACAAAGAAGAACTGCGACTTACGATAACCCAGCAGCCAACCACGTTCGTGATCCCCGTTATCCTGAATCACACCGAAGATGCCACCCCATTCGAGCGGCTGATCAACACGGACCCACGCTTCAGCCGTAAGCGTTCTTTGTGGCAGGTGCAAACTCTTGAATCCGTCTCGGGCCTCAAGAAACTGCTTCACCCGATCGGTTGGCGCAAAGACCGCCGCTCCGGGCGTCGCGAGATCGAACGCAAGTGCGACCTTGCCCGTCAGCGGGACCGAGCCAATCACCGGAGTCGCGGTGCTTCCGCGAAGATGCTCGCGGTCAAACTGCCAGCGATGGACGGGTCCGTCGTTCGCGGGCAACGGCGAGTGGACGAGGGCCAGCTCGACCATGACAAGCAAGGAAAGCAGTTTGATCACATTCATGTCGGCATCATAAACAACAGACGCGGTGTCGTAGCGCATCAACGGTGACCTGCCGCAACAGGATTGATTCTCCACCGAACCCGCCGGCCCAACAAATACCGCGCGTAACGTGACTAATCCGCATCACGCCATGCCGCCGCCGCTACGGCATCACGTTTGCTTGGGCTGCCAGTAGTGGAATCCGTATGCGACCTGGGGCGGAGTCCGCGCAGAAAGCGACTGACGGTTCTGACAACAGCCATTGTCCATTTCGACCCGCCGCCGGAGCCAACATGTCCGTCTCACTCAGACAGATTGCTGAGACAGCAGCGTTTGCATCAGCTCGATCGATGCTGCTCATTGAAAGTTCGACTCCAGTTTCCGACGAGCAGTTGCACAACTACTGGAAATGCTGCCGTGGACGATTGATCGACTGGCTGCGGGATATAGACGACTTGTCCAGCCAGGCTGCTGACCGCGCAGACGGCCACCATCTGGTGCTGTGGCAGTCAGCCGTGCCGATTCTCAACGAGATATTCGTTTCCGAAATCCTGACCCGAGTCTGGGCGGCAACTCTGACCGCGATGGATATGACGCGCGGTTCAAAACAAGCCAGCCCCATCGCCCGTCACACATTAAGCGGACACAACGAAGCACGTAACCGGGCACTGACACTGATGGTCAAAGGGATGGACGTGCCGCTTGGCAGTCTGTCGCAGGTCGATCGCTTGCGGCGTAAAGCGGAACGCTGGTCCGATCTCCTGTGTGGTCATCTGATTCTGAATTTTCAACTCGAGGAATTCGCCTTCGAACCCGATCGGGCAGTCGAATTCGGACAGAGTCAGATGCGTGAAATCCTGCGCGCCAGCGATGAACCGGTGTGGGAGTTCGTACTCATGGGAATCCGACTGGCATTCAAGAAGATGCCCGACGAAACACCGCCGTCCGATGCCTGGAATCGCGGGATCATTCGAAACGTGCTCGGCAGCTTCCCATCCGACTGCTTCGACGACTTCGGGCAGTTCAAGGGGCTGCGCCGGTCTCGCGTTGAGCGAAGCTCGGAACGTTCCGACCGATTTGCCGATGCACTGCTGCAGACGGCCCAGCAGAATCCCACGGAGCGAAAGGCCAGCCGATTGAGCTTTTCAGCACTCAATCTTCGATCGAAGGAACAGTAAACGCGGCGAGTTCACGGTTGACGTCAATCAGGTACGGACTCCGCATCCTTCGCTCGCTGCGCGGCCAGTCGCTCCAGTATGGACGAAACCGCTGCATCGACTGGAACTTTCTCGGCGTCCGTGTCGCTCCGCCACTTGATTTCGACCTCGCCCTCTTTCAGTCCGCGTCCGCCGATCACCAGACGCAGCGGGATACCGATCAGGTCGGCGTCTTTGAACTTGAAGCCGGGTCGCGCTTTGCGATCATCGAACAGCACATCGACACCGGCGGCCTGCAGTTCCTCGTAGCAGCGATTCGCGACGCCCATGACCTCCTCATCACCGATATTCAGCGGAATGATCAGCAGTTCGTAAGGGGCGATCGACAGCGGCCACATCAGACCGCCATCGTCATACCGCGTCTCGCACAGTGACGCGATGATCCGGTTCACGCCGATTCCATAGCAGCCCATGATGACGGGATTCCGCTTCTCGTTCTCATCAACGAACAGCGCGTCGAGCGACGTTGAGTACTTCGTGCCGAGCTTGAAGACATGCCCGACTTCAATCCCATGCACCATTTCGAGTGTGGCGTCGCAGCGCGGGCACGGATCGCCGTCGCCGGCGTCACGCAGATCGGCCGTGCCTGAAAGACTGTAATCCCGCCCAACGTTGACGCCGGTCAAATGCTGGTCGTTGGAGTTTGCGCCGGTGATGGCATCAACGATTTCAGCGACATCGTGATCGGCGATGACATCACACTTGATGCCCACGGGTCCGGCGAATCCAGTCGGTGCGCCGGTCACTTCTTTGACAGTCGCGTCATCAGCCAGTTCAACCGACGTCGCACCCAGCGCGCGACGAATCTTGCCTTCGTTCGCGTCGTGGTCGCCGCGGACCAGAACCGCGACGGGCCGATCATCCGCCTGGTAGATCAACGTCTTGATCATCTGCGTCGGTTCGCTGCCCAGCATCCGGCTGACCTGCTCAATGCTCGTTGCCCCGGGAGTGTCGATGGTCTGTAGCTCGGCGCAGTTCTCCGGTTGATCTGTTCCGGGTGACTGACGGCCGGTATCGGCCCGCTCGAGATTGGCGGCGTAGCTGCAACCGGGACACCGCACGATCTGATCCTCGCCATTGCCGGCCGGGACCATGAACTCGTGCGACGCGTCTCCGCCGATCGGTCCACTTTCCGCCTCAACCGGCAGATATTCGAGCCCGCAACGGGCGAAGATGCGGCAGTAGGCTGCGTACATAACGTCGTACGCCTCGTTGAGCTGCTCGACAGTGCTGCCAAAGCTGTACGCGTCTTTCATCAGAAATTCGCTGGTCCGGAGCACGCCGAATCGAGGGCGCTCTTCGTTCCGGAACTTGGTCTGAATCTGAAACAGCGTCACCGGCAGTTGCCGATAACTGTTGATGACCTTTGAGACCAGGTCGGTCACGACCTCTTCATGCGTCGGCCCGAGTGCCAGATGCACGCGTCGATCGCCACGTTTGACCTCGAAGTTGATCAACACGTTGCCGAACGCGTCCTTCCGACCCGTGCGTTCAAACAGCTCGATAGGTTGAATCGCGGGCATGTGGATCTCGAGCGCACCAGCACGCTCCATTTCCTCACGCACGATCGCTTCGGCCTTGCGCAGGGCTCGGTATCCCAGAGGCAGATACGTATACGCCCCGGCCATCAGTTGCCGCACAAGTCCGGCACGCAGCATCAGTTGATGCGACGGGATCTCGGCGTCGGCGGGAGTTTCTTTCATCGTCGGGATAAAGGTCTTCGTCCAGCGCACGGTCTGTTTCCTGTTTCCTGGTCACGTAAGACGGGCCTCTTGACCCGTTCGCGTCGAATAGTGAAACGGCTTCGACAGCCGTCGGCGAGCTTTTACCGGATGAAGGACCCCGAGGCCAACGCGAGTGTTCACACGGACGCGCGTTCGGCGCGGGTCTCCTGACCCCGCCGCTACATTGACCGCAGGTCTCCCAGGCTCGGGAGCGAATCAACGACTGTCAGGTCAACCGGGGAGACCTTCGGTCGTGCTGCCGACGGGGTCAGAGACCCGCGCCGAACGAGACACCCGTTGATCCGCGTCCCCTTACCGGGTTTTACTCACCACGGAGCAGTCGATCTTTCGCGAGCTGATCGATTTCCGCGTCTTTCAAACGCACGCTGACGACGTATGGCTGTTCTCCGGCCGTCCAGTGTCCGTCGGTACTCCTTTTGTAAACGATCGCGCCGCGACCATGCCCCTTGGGATACACACACAGCATCGTCTTGCCGTCTTCGAGCAGTACGGTTTGTGGGATGTCCGAGATACTGCCCGGCCTCGCGATCGATCACGACGTGTCGGTTGCGGTCATCGGCGAGGTCGATCGTCGGAATCGTGTATCCACGGGATGGCGGCGCGGCAGAAGCCGTTGCCTCGCCCACAACGGTCAGCATCACCAGGACAAGTTGCAATTTCATGGCGCGAATCCCAGTTAGAAGAGTCAATTGAACCGAAGGTCGCTAAGCACGCGAAGAACTCCATCGTTCAGTTGTCTTCGCGACCATTGCGTCCTTCTGTTCAATCGGTCTGAGGCAGAGCCTCGGTAGACTCTCATCCGCACAGTCTCACTGCAACTTGTGCGTGATCTTCGCGTGCCGGACAATTCGTGGCCTTCAAACGCCGTGTCCTCCTGACGCCAGGGACTGTATCGATGCGACCGTCCATACTTCTCGCCATTTCCGCAGCACTCTGCCAATCAGTCGCCGCATTCGGAGCCGACGAACAGGTCGCGGGAACTCTTCGATATGTGGACACGGAATTCGGACGGTCACTGGACGCCGGGTCGGGTGGCATCTCGGTCAATAGCCGCGGTGACCTGTGCGCGTTTCCTGTGACGCTGCAGGTTCGTTATCGCATCGAGCCACGTTCGTTTCGCTTTCGCAACGTGATCGTCGCGGCGGCGTCCGGACAGCAGTTCGTCTGGCAGGCGTACCATGACGCGCGGGGGACATTGGCTGTCGAGGGACTCTGGCAGGGTGACGCCCAGCTGAAGACAGACGCCCGCACGGCCGACGGCGAATGGCACGATCTGGCCGTACTGCTGACCGATACTCAGGTGCGTGTAAATCTGGACGGTAAGGAACTCGCGCGGCGCGATGTTAGTTGGAAGACGTTGCCGAAGCAGCAGCGTCAGTTGTGGATCGGGCAGTCTCCGAACGGCTTCAAAGGACTCGACGGCTGGATCGATGACATCCTGATTTCGCCGGGCGAACGGGAACTGCGTAATGTCTGGAAACCGGACGGCAAGGAACTGCTGTGGCTGGATTTCGAGGAGTCCGAATCGGAATACCTCGCGAAGTGGACGCCGTTGCGGTCGACTCGCCCCGATGCCGAACCCTGGGAGAAAGAGACGGATGATGATTGGACGGACGACCGATTTCAGTCCATGTCCCGCGGTTCGTTCTTTGCCTGTTCGACAAAGCTACCGGGACGCTACACCGGCACAAAGAATCTGGTTGTCGCGCTGAATGGCCGCGAGTTGACCCCCGAAGAGGGTTGGACTGCCGGGACAGCATTTCTGTTTGATACAGAGCGCTGCGTCGCGACGGCTGCCGTCGCCGCTTCAGACCTGACAATCTTTCCAAAGCGGTTCGGGATTCTGCAGATGCCCGAACTGCGTGGCCGCGAATTATTTTACGTCGATGCACGACAGGCTTGGCGATTGCCCGCCACGGGCAGCGGTGCGACCGAATCGCTGCCCTCCGATGCGCTCCGGTATTCCGGTTACTTCAAGCACGAGAATGGTCCCGTGCTGCAATACACCGTCCTGGGTGCAGACTTCCGCGAAGGTTACCGACACGGGCCGCCGCCGGCGGAGAAAGCCTGGTCTCAGCTTGACTCGCTGGAACGCTGGTTCGAGGTTGGTCGGCAGACGCCGCTCAAGCAGCCGGTTCTGATGACGCTGGCTGAAGTTGATCCCGCCGCTCAGGGAGTCGTCTCGAAGACGCTTGTGCATCTGAAGCACGGTGAACGGGTTGTTGAGTTTCGTCTCGACAGTGACTCTGCCGCCTCACTCCAACGTGACGGGAATCGAGTTCTACTTCGATTTCCCGCTGGCCGGTCGGCGAACTCACTTGTCTGTCTGCTGGCAACGCAGGACGAGAAAACCGCCGCCGATACAACGTTCTCGACTGCGTATCGTGGCGGCTCTCCGCACTTCCCAGGTCGTGCTCCAATCAAAGCGTCAGACCTGCGCGGCACGTTCGAGATCCGCACGACAGACCCCGAAAGGCGATGGCCCGAGTCGTTTCGCCAGAAAGTGAAGACGACACCGGTGAACGGGTTGCCCTATGCGGTTGATTCGTTTGAGCCGCGCTTCAAGAACACGCACGCCGCGCTGTTCTTTGTCACGGGACTTGATTTCTTCGAGTCCGGGACTCGTGCGGCTGTCTGTACGGCGCACGGTGACGTCTGGATCGTCGATGGTCTGAACCGCGAGCACGTTTACTGGAGCCGCTTCGCGGCTGGTCTGTATCAGCCACTTGGTCTGCGTATCGTTGACGAGCAGGTCATCGTGCTTGGTCGCGATCAGCTCACTCGTCTGCACGACACCAATCAGGACGGTGAGGCCGACTACTACGAAAACCTGAACAATGACCTTGTCATTACGGGCACGCCTCATGCCTACGCCACATGCCTTGAAACCGACCCTCAGGGCAACTTCTACTTCTTCAAGTGCGGCCGCTCGCTGCCGCATGGCGGCAAGCTGCTGAAGGTGTCACCAGACGGCAAGAAGCTGGAAGTGTTTGCCAGCGGATACCGTCACCCGATCGGACTGGGAGCATCGCCAACCGGACTGATCACCGCTGCCGACAACCAGGGCAACTGGATCCCCGCGTCAGCGATTCAGGTTGTCGAACCGGGCAGTTTTCACGGATACATGCCGGAAGTGCATCAGCCAAACAAACGCGACTCGTTCGATCAGCCGCTGTGCTGGATGCCCGTGAGTTTTGACAACTCAAGTGGCGGACAGACTTGGGTGGCAGACGATCGCTGGGGGCCGTTCAAGGGCCAGATGCTGCATCTGTCGTGGGGACGCTGCACGTTGAATTTGGTCGTCACCGAGCAGGTGGATGGCGTCTGGCAGGGCGGAGCTTTCGCTTTCCCCGGTCTCAAGTTCGATTCAGGGCCGATCGTCGGTCGCTTCAATCCCAAAGACGGACAGCTCTATGTTTGTGGTCTCGATGGCTGGCAAACGGCGGCCAGAAAGGACGGCAGCTTCGAACGCGTCCGGTACACGGGCGGCAAGGCGTTCATGCCTAAGGCGCTCAACGCCCATAAGAACGGTCTGTGGATCGAGTTCACCTCACCAGTGGATTCCGGAATCGCCTCGGACCCGGCCAGCTATGAAATCTCGCAATGGCAGTATCGCTGGTCGTCGGAGTACGGCTCTCCGGAGTATTCGATCCGCGAGCCGAACCGCATCGGTCACGATCCGGTCCACATCGAGAAGGTGTCGGTCAGTGACGACGGTCGCAGCGTGTTCCTGCACATCCCGGAGATCAAGCCAGTCATGCAGATGGAGATACGCATGGACCTGGCACCCGCTGGTGGTCAGAAGGCTCCGCGCACGATCTACAACACGATCCATCGGTTGCGCCCGGCTCGTTAGCGAGGCTGCGCTGCAGCAGGCGGGAATCAATTGATTGCCGAATTTCAACGGCGAAGCCGTGTCAGCGTCCAGCCGCGAAGCGGCGACAGGTAATAGCCTGGGGCGCAAGCCCCAGGACTGAGGTGTGACCACGACTTGAGAGCCGCGAAGCGGCGGCAGGCGTTGGACGTTGGACGTTGGACGTTTCCGATTCCACCATGACACGTGCCGCCGCTTTGCGGCTCAACGTGTCGGTTGACTGTCATCCTGGGGCTTGCGCCCCAGGCTATCTCCTGTCGCCGCTTCGCGGCTATTCGAGAATCAAATGATTCCCTACGAGTTGCCGGCTAGCCCCGGTTTCGAGCCGCGTTGACACGTTTTCGGGACTGCCGGATACTCCATGAAGTGGATTCCCGGCACGGAATGAGCCGTGCTTTCGAGGCCGTCCTGACGCCTGAACGGTCGTCAAGAAATCAGGGCAAATGGAAGCGTCTCCCGGATATGACTGACTTCACCGCCTATGCAGCCGATTGGACGGCAAAAGCCCGTGACGCGTCGCGGCAACTGGTGACTGCTACGGGTGACCAGAAAAACGGTTGGCTGCGCCGATCCGCAGAGCTGGTCCGCACTCGCACGTCGGACATCGCGGAAGCCAATGCGAAAGACATTGCGGCGGCTCCAGACTACGGGCTGACTCCTGCTCAGGTGGATCGATTGCGTCTGGACGAAACCCGACTCGATGCAGTCGCCTCGGCGCTTGAGGAAGTGGCAGCACTGCCCGACCCTGTCGGTGAGATCTTTGAAAGCAATGTGCGTCCGAACGGGCTGCTTGTGACCCGCGTCCGAGTTCCACTGGGTGTTGTGTTTTTCATCTTCGAATCCAGGCCCAACGTGACAGCAGACGCAGCTGCGATCTGTGTGAAGAGCGGCAACGCCGTGATTCTGCGCGGTGGTAAGGAAGCACTGCACAGCAACCTGGCACTGCATCGATTGCTCGTGGAGGCACTCAAGGAACACGACCTGCCCGAACATGCCGTGCAACTGGTTGATACAACGGACCGCGATGCCGTGGGCGCGTTCCTCAAGTGTGCCGGTGGCATTGACGTCACGATTCCACGCGGTGGCAAGGGGCTGATCGAACGTGTTGACGCTGAAGCGACGATGCCTGTCATTCGCCACCTCGACGGCAACTGTCACGTGTATGTCGACTCGGCAGCCGATCTGGAAATGGCACGCAGCATCACGGTGAACAGCAAGTGTCAGCGCACGGGTGTGTGCAACGCGGCCGAATCACTGCTGGTCCATCGAGACATCGCCGCGGAATTTCTCCCGGCGGTCGGCGAGGATTTGCAGTCGGCTGGCGTGGAGCTGCGGTGCTGTCCGCGTTCTGTGGAAATGATCCCAAACGCTCTGTCCGCGACCGACGAAGACTTTCGCACTGAGTTTCTTGGCCTGGTGATGTCGGTGAAAGTCGTCGACAGTGTGAACGATGCGATCAACCATATAAACGAGTATGGCTCGCATCACACCGAGTCGATTGTGACCACAAATATCGCTGCGGCCACGAAGTTCTCGGCGTCTGTCGATTCGGCGGCGGTCCACATCAACACCAGCACGCGGTTCAATGACGGCAACGAGTATGGTCTGGGTGCGGAGATTGGTATCAGCACGGATCGTTTTCACGCGCGAGGCCCGTGCGGACTCCGCGAACTCACAAGTTACAAGTACGTTGTCCACGGAAACGGACAAATCAAATAGTCGTCGTTGACAAGCGACCCTGCTTTCGGAGACGCCACGGATGGCGGACGTTCTTAGCCAGTCAGAAGTCGAATCGCTGCTTGCTGCTCTGGACTCAGGCAGCCATGCCACGCAGATGGCCGCACCCGCTGCGTCCGGCAATCAAGCCAGGGGCCAGGAATTCACTCCTCCCCAACGAGTCACCAGTGAGCAAATCCGTGCGATCCGGACCCTGCACGATGGATTCAGTCGAGAATTCAGTGCGGGGCTGAGTGGCATGCTGCGAACAATCTGCGAGGTCCGGCTGACCCGCGTCGATCAGCTCGCATACGCCCAGTTCGTTTCTGGACTGGCAAACCCGACATGCTTCAGCCTGATCGAGTCAAAGGGGTTGGAAGGACACCTCATTCTCGATCTCAATCCGCAGATCGTGTTTCCGATCGTCGACCGTTTGCTGGGTGGTGGCCGCAACACTTGTGGCAGTGCGCCCCAACGGCCGCTGACCGATATTGAATTGCGTCTGGCGTCACGTGTGATTGAACTGGCACTGCGAGCATTGGAAAACGCCTGGATTAACGTGTGTGACCTGCGGCTGTCGGTCGTACAGACCGAGAGTCATGCACAGAGCCAGCAGATCATGTCGCCCGACGAAGTTGTTGTGCGGGTTAGCTTTGAAGTCGGGATGGCTGAGGAACGCGGGATGCTGAATCTGTGTATCCCATTCAGCGCGATTGCGGCAACCACCAGTCGTCTGACATCAGAGAGCGGCCTGCCCCATCGGAGGGAGTCCATCAACGAACGGCGCCAATCGAATAGCGAAAACGAGAATTCCCAACAGACAGTTAACTTGAGCGTCCGGCTGGCAAGCACATCGCTCACCGCTGCGGACCTGCTCAACCTGGAGGTCGGGGATGTGATTCTGACGGATCACGAAACCGCTTCGGGTGCTGAAGTACGCATCGACGATCGCCCGGTTTTCCGCGGGTTCCCGGGCGTCTACAACGGCCAGAAAGCGATCCGCATTGACAGGGAGTTGGAGCCGCCGCAAGTAGTCATCGAAGAACCAGTGAGCCTGGAGTCCAGCGCTTCGTCAGTCGTGAAGTAACGGATGTAGCGAACTCGCCAGAGTTTGGTTTCTTCGGTCTGGCCAAAGTCTTGCGGCTTCGGCTACTTACTTCGAACCGCCAAGTTCCAGGTACAAGGGCAGGTGGCGGTAGTAGACCTCGAGCATCAACAGGCTCAGGCAGGTCGTGTAGTGACGACCGCCGGCGGCGCCCCATTTGGCGGGATTTGATCCCACCGGTTCCCAGCTTCCGGATGTCGGGCCGGTCTTCTGCTGTGAATTGACCAGCGTATTTCTTAGGGCCGCATTCCAGTCGTCCCAGTGCTTGCCCTGCATGTGGTACATGACCTGCGTTCCGTAGTACCAGTAGTAAAGGTCGCGCTGAGACTCCTTCGGCAGTCGAGCACGCAGATAGTCAGCCCCGGCGATGAGTGCCGAATCAGTCCGGCCAGCCCCCAGATACTGCCGCATCAACAGGCCTTCTGCTGTCATCGCCAAGCCGACTTCGCGTGTCGGGTGGTACTTGAACCGGCCAGGAGAGCCTTTCTTCTCCACCGAGTCGAGCCAATGCGAGGTCAGATCGTATGTCCGCTGCGGGACTGTCAGACCAGCCATCTCGCCACTCTTCAGTGCCATCAACTGCCATCCGGAAACCGACGTATCGGATTCGAATTGAGGCCGATATCGCCAGCCTCCAAATTCCGGATGCTGTGCCTCGACAATGAAATCGAGTGATCGCTGAGCTGGTCCCTTCAAGGCTTCATCACGGCTCATTCCGTAAGCTTCGCACAGTGCGATGGCAGCCATGCCGTGGCTGTAGAGCCATACGAATTCACTTTCGTCAGCAAACAGATCACCGCTGGCCTTCTGATGCACACGCAGCCAGCGCAGGCCACGTTCAACCACGTCCTGGTGCTCACCCGACTTATGCGTGTAGCCAGCGCCCAGGAAGGTCAACAGCGCCAATCCTGTCGCCGCCGTGTCCGACTTGAACGTGCCGTGCCCGTCACACTCATGGTCTTTGCAATTGAGGTCATGCACGCTCCAGTGACCGTCCGCGTACTGATGGTTGGCCAGCCAGGCGAGCCCCCGCTCGACGGCCGTTTCAGACGCGTCTGAACCGCCGAGCCGACGCACCGCCTCGGTTCGCACACTTGGACGCCGCATCGAAAAACCGGCGCTGACGCGTGCCTCGGGCGAAGCACCGACGCCCGGAACTGATTGGCGGATCATGCCGGCAACTTCCGTGGCCGAAGCCAGCTTCGGTCGGCCCGCGCCTGTCACTCGACCCGACTTCAGACCACCACCGGCAAGACCGGTCGGAAGACCTGGCCGTGACCGGCTGGGACCAGTCACACGGCTTGTGCTGCCCGGCAATCCAGCAGTTCGACGCGCGACCGTGCCGGTGCGTGGTCCGGACAAACTACTCTTGGCTCCACCCGACGGTCGGGCACGCGCGGCCCGCGGGCCGGCCATGACCAGGGCACCTCCCTGTTCTGCTGCAACGGCAGCCGCAGGCAGTGCCGTCATGGCGGCAGCCGATCGAGTTGTACCGGTGCCCGAGCTGCCACCGGCTGACAGGCCCGCGTTCTGAGAAAGCCGGGCCGACGGTTCCGTGGATCGAGCAGTCAGACCGCTACTGCCGGTCGAACGCGCCACGCGCGGGCTGCCGGAGTTTGAAGCGCTCGTTGCTCCCGCACCTGGCGTTCCGCGGCTTCCATTGGTTGAACGCGCCGGTAGTCCGGATGTCGACGCATTGCGGTCCACACCCGTCTTGGATGGTCCACCCGTCAGCACACGCGATGCCGCCTGGGGTGCATTGCCGGCACTCGCAACGGCAACTTCGTTCGCCTGCGTGCCGGCCGCTCCAGCCTGTTGCGTGCCGTTCGTCGTGGTGGTGTTCGCGGTAATCCCCGCCTGGACAGCCTGGCCAAGCCGAGCCTGGCCCGTGGCATTGGATTGACGTCCGATCTGTCCCCGTGAGACAGATGCAACACCGGCCTGCGACGTCCCGAGTGCTGCTGTTCCCGTGTTGGCTGCCGAGCCTGTTGGAACGGTCGCGTTCTGACCCCGTGTTGCCGTACTGACCGCGGCGTTCTCGCTCAGCTCTGTCGAGCTGACTCCGCCCGCTGCCGCGACCTGTACAGTTTGAGCAGCGACCTGCGCGGCTGATGTTCCTGAGGCAGCACTCGTATCGCGCGACAAGGCGGCGGCTCCACCACTGGTCGGTGCGGTGTTGGGCAGGTTGCTGTCCGCTGCCGCAACACGATCCGGGCTGACACTGGTGACCGTCACCTGCTGAGCGGCGGCCGACTGCACGTCCTGCGTCGTCCGCTGAGCATTCAACTCGGCCTGCGCCCGCTGCGCGGCTTCAATAGCCCGCTCCTGAGCTGCAAGCTGAGCGGCCTGTTCCGTCGTAACCTCGACATTCTCGGCAGCGGTCGGGGAAACCGTGCGGGCTTCGGCCGTTGACCGCTCGCCAAAATCGATTTCCTGACTCGTCTGCTCGGGTGTGTCATTGTTGCGCTGCGCCTCAATCTGAGCCGCTTCAAATGATGGGGAATTGGCCGATGCGAGTTCGGTCTGTTCGCGCTCGGCCTTCGTTGGATCGTTCGCCTGGCGATCCAGTTCTGTCTGTCGCTCCTCGGCCTCGGCCTGCGCGGCCTCACTGGTCTGGACTTCAGGAGTGGCCGCAGCATCAGGAACGTCGGCCTGCGGCTGATCCGATTCCTGACGCGCGATCTCGGTCGGCGTTGCCTCTCCAAACGCTTCGGCGTCGGTCTGCTGACGAGTCGGTGCGTCCGCAGATGCCACTTCCAAGTCGCGCTCAACTTCGACCTCTTGAGGCGCGTCCGGGTTTTCGAGTTCGGCCTGCTGTCGTGCCAGTTCTTCCTGCAGGGACTCCGGAGTCGGCGTGTCTGAGACCTCTTCCCACTCCGCGGCCTGAGCGTCCGGATTTTCCATGCCGCCATAATCAGGCAGCGTCAGTTCTTCCAGCGAGAGGTCTTCTTCCGCCGCCGCCGCGACCCGATCGGACAGGGAGACGTTCACGTGGAGTTCCTGAATGGCCACACACATCAGCAGATGCACCATCAGACTGAAGACGACCGCGCCCTGCAGTCGCTTCATGACGCGACCGCGCGTCAGCCACCACATCGCGAACATGGAACCGCCCAGGCCAGCCGCCCAGCCGATTTGTCCGACAAGGTCGCCCATGCCGGGCAGTGGAGTCGGGTCTCCGGCCTCGTACCGGGTCATCATGCTCAGGAAAGCCATAACGCTGCTTCCCACGGCGAATGTCGCCGCAGTCGAAGTGCGAAACGCTTCTTCCGCCGCCACTCGTGCGGTTTCCGCTTCAGCGATCCTGCGGAGATTTCTCATGATGGTCCTGGCATCCTCTACTGCGGTGTTTCCGCCTCAGGAACAACTGCCACCCGGTAATCACGGATACGAGCCTGATTGCACAGGCTCATGACCCGTGCAACGTATTTCCAGTCGGCACCTTCGTCACCCCGAATCACGACAGATTGATTCGTCGGGTTATCGACGTTGGCACGTTCCAGGCGAGCCACCAGTTGCGGTTCCGTGTAGGCCTCTCCGCCAACGTAGAACTCACCGATGGACGAAATGTTGATGATCATCTCCTGCGGCTTCATCGTCATCGGCATGGCCGCAGCGGCTTCGGGCAGGTGGGCATCCAGCTCACCTTCACCGGTCATGCGGGCCTGCTCTTCAAAGTGACTCGACACCAGAAAGAACAGCAAAAGCTGAAACACACAGTCAATCATCGGCGTCATGTCGATGTTTCGTTTGCCGGCGTTTCCCTTGAGTTGGAATTTCATTTCTGGCCTCGCGGTTCCGGTGCTGCCTCCGCGAAGTACTCGTCCTCGACCGAATCGTCCATCACATCGTCGCTCATCACGTCCTGGGCACGGTCAGCGACGCTGTCGTCATCATCAGTAACGCGAGGTTCCGGCACAGGGACCGGTCGGCGCATTGCTGGTGGCTGTTTTGGCTGCTGCAGTCGAGATCGAGCGGCAGCGGGTTTTTGGACATCCGCACGGTCCCGATTGGGACGCCCCTTGAGCAGGACGCCCGAAGACTCGCCCGCCTCCTGACTCGCCGAACGCGTTACTCGCACCTTGCCTTCGTAGCGTTCGAACTGCGGCACGATCTCCAGGAATATCTCCTCCATGTCCCGCAGCAATCGTTCGATTTTGCTCTCCAGCCAGTTGGAAATGAGCACGGCAACAACCGCAACACACAGCCCCGCAAACGTCGTGACCAGGGCGGTATAGATTCCCTGAGCCAGTTCCTGGGCTTTGCCCGTGCCCGTGGATGAGGTCGTGCTGGTGACCATGAACGCCATGATCATGCCCTGCACCGTGCCGATCAGGCCCAGCAACGGTGCGATGCTTGCGACGACGTTAATCGGCCGCATGTTTCGCATCATCAGGGACGCTTCGCGTGCAACGGCATCCTCAACAGCTTTTTCGACTTCCGAATGCGGACGACCGATTTTCAGTACCGCTGCCCGGATAATGCCGCCGAGCGGTGATGGATGTTCCTGGCAGACTCGGTACGCGGCGCGGGGATCGATGCCCGTGCCTTCGGCATCCAGGCTCTCGAGTTCTGACAACAGTTGTGGTGGAATGATGCGACGGCTTCGCAGTCCGATCGTTCGCTCCAGTGCAAACGCGATCACCACGACCGAAGCCAGGCCGATCGGAATCATGAACAGGCCGCCCTGCACGGCCAGATCCCACGCTGATGGCATCTCGCGCTCGGCAACCGGAATCGGAGCATCGCCCGTCGCAGCAGGCTGAGCGGCCGCCGGATCGACTCCATCCGGGGGAGCCACGGCGTCCTGAGCCCGACTGAACAGGGGCGACAGGGCAACCATCAGACCGGCAGCGCCCACAAACAGCCGCAGCCGCCAGATCAGATTCGAGTTTTCGTTTGAGGTTTGCATGGTGGAGATATCTTCGGGCCGAGGCCTGCCGTCCTCGTCGTCCTGCTCCGCGAAACGAGCGCCGTACGGAGTGACCACTGGAGGCTGACTTTGTGGTGGTTTTGTGTTTGCTCAGGTCCCGTCGCGTGATCCGAAATGGCCGCTTTACGAACCGAGTTGAGCCAGCCGTCTCCGTGCATCGGCTGCTTTGGGATGTTTCCCGTATTTCTGAATTAACTGCTGGTAGCAGCTCTTCGCCTGTTCGGCGTCCTTGAGAACTTCAAAACACCGCGCCGCTTCGAAGTATGCCATCGCCGACCATTCCGGGTGGTTGTACTTGAATGCCGCTGTGAGAAACGTCGTCGATGCTTCCTCGTGCTTCTTCTGGGCGAACAGACATTCGCCGATCATGAACTGAGCTTTTGCCGCGGTTTCAGTATCCGTCTCCTCAATCACCTGCTTATAGAACTTGATCGGAGTCACGGAATCGCCCTGATTCTGCACAGCCCAACCGACTCCATAGAGTGCTTCCGGACGCATCTCAAAGTCAGGAAAGTCGTCCAGAACCTGCTGATGAAACTTCTGGCTGTTGGCCCACTTTTTCAGAGCGGCGGCGCATTCGCCGGCTCGGAACAGAGCCAGACCGTGATAGTTGGGATTGCGAGCCGCAGCCACACGCTCGAACCAGGGCAGGGCCTTCGCCCACTCTTCGTCCTTAAATTGACATTCACCGATCAGGAAGACGGCGTCACCAGCCAATTCACCTTCGGGAAAGTCATTAATCTGCTTTGAGAACGCGGCTGCCGCCGAGGCGAAATCTTCGCCCTTCAGATGCGTCCAGGCCAGCTTGTGCATGGACTTCTCGCCAAGTTCCGAGACGCCCGCTTTCGTGCGCGTGCTGGCGTACGCTTTGGCCGCAGCTTTGAAGTCGCCGTCTTCGTAAAACGTCTCGGCAACACGGAACAGGCTTTCGGCAGCCAGCGGACTGTCCGGATAGTCTTTGGCCAGCTTCTCAAACGCTGCCGCCGATTCCTTCACCTGACCGAGTTCGAAGTAAGCCCAGCCCAGTTCATAGGCGGCTTTGTCGGCGCCCGGGTATTTGGGGTCCGTCGTCAGAATGCTCTGATAAGTCTTAGCCGCGTCACTGAATCGTTCGAGTCCCGCCTGAGCGAGTCCCAGCACGTAACTTGCATCCAGAGCATCTGTCTTATCGGGTTTGGTCGCGAGATACGCCGTGACGTCAGCCACGACCGGCTCGTACTCGCCAAGCTGATATTGCGACATCGCTCGCACATACAGCCCCTTGGGCGCCACTTCGGAGTCCTTGTAGTTTTGGACAAGCTTCGTCATCGCCGCGATCGCATCACGAAACGCACCCGTGTTGAAGTGGGTCCAGCCGAGTCCGTACTGCGCATGCGGGGCAAACGTCCCCTTCGACCAGCGTGCCACAACGGTCGTGTAATTCTTGATCGCGTCTTCAAAACGATTGGCGGCGTAGGCGGCCTCGGCAATTCGGAAGTGGGCCTCGTCCAGCAACTCGCTGTCCGGATACTTGTCAACAAGTTGTCCCAGGCGTCGCTCCGCATCCGTATCTTTCCCCAGCCGCCGATAGGCTTCGGATAAAGCCAACAGCGTTTCGTCGGTCTGATCACGATCGGGTTTCGCCTGGAGCGATTTTTCGAGTGCCTGAGCGGCTCCACCGAAGTTCTTCAACTCGGAATAGCTACGGCCGACCAGAGCCAGCGCTTCACTCTTGAGCGTTGCATCTTCAATGCTGTTGACGGACGCATTGAGCCACTGCGCGGCGTCCGCGAATTCGCCCTCGAGATGCAGTGCCAGTCCCAGACGCACCCGTGCCTGTGGCGCGTTGTCGTGACCAGCCCCGACGCTCAGGAATTTTTCGTACTGCGCCGAAGCACCGGGATAATCCTTCAGCATCAGGCGAGCTTCCGCTCCAACGAACAGCACGTCGGGGGCGAGACGGTCATCCTTATACTTCGCCAGGAACGCGTCGCTGTGCGTCTTTGCGGCCGCATGATCCTCGACATCAAGCGCCGCCAGTGCGGCCATGTACTGCGCCTGTGCTGCCTGATCATGCTTCGGGTACTTCGCGGCGAAGTCGGCATACAGGCCAATCGATTCGGCCCGACGATCCGGCAGTTCGTAAACGGCGTCGACTCGGGCCAGCAGCAACTGCGACAGTTCTTCGCTGTCGCCGTGAGCGGCAATCGCGGCATCAAGCGTTGCCAGTGCCTTTGCGGCGTCGCCATCTTTCAGGAACGACCGGCCGATCCACATCTTCGCCTCAGCGGCTTCCGGTACATCGCGATTGGCGACGATCTCCAATCCCGTGCGGGCCACCTCGTACTGACCATTCAGGAAGAAGCACTTGCCGCCCGCGAGCACGGCTGTGTCGTAGTGCTTCGTCTGCTCAAACTTACGCGGTACATCCCAGTAGACTTCCCCGGCCTTCTCGTAGTCCTCAAGCTCATACAGACAGCGGGCCTGCCTCAACATGGCCACATCGCTCAGTCGAAACTCTGTTACCGCGGCGACTTGAGTAAACAGGGTGAGAGCCTGCTGGAACGAGTCTTTGGCGAACAGAATCTCCGCCTGTCGCATCTGTACTTCGGTACCCAGCCGGTGCTTTGGATACTTGCTGCCGAATGTTGCCAGCGTCGCCAGTGCTTCACTCGGCTGCTTGAGGGCTTCCTGAGTCACCGCCAGCGCATACAGCGCGTCGGCACTCATGTCGTCTTCCGGGAAGCTGCGAATCAGGGCGGCGTAGCTTTCGGCGGCTGCGTCCAGGTTGTCCTGCTGATACTGGCATTCACCGCTGTAGAACAGCGCCCGAGGTGCATAATCGCTCTTCGGAAACTTCGTGATGACAACCGCGAACGCCTTTTCTGCCTTGCCGTAATCGGCCGGCTTTTTCGACACCTGGGCGATCGCGTAGTGGCTGATCCCCAGGTTCAATGCCGTCTGATCGAGCAGATCAAACTTCGGGTATTTCTGCAGGACCGTCTGAAACGCGACGACTGCAGCGGGATAGTCCCTGGCCTGCAGCGAGCACGTCCCGAGATAGTGCTGCGCCCGGTCCATGCGCGGATCGGTGGGAAACTTCTTGACGAACGTCTGCCATTCAGCAATGGCAGGTTTGTACAGCTTCTGGTTCTGAAACCCGACGGCAACGGCGTACTGCCGGGTCGCGGCTTCCGTCGCAGTCTGAGCCAGGACTGGCTGCGAAGAATGAATATGAACGAATGCGGCTATTGCCACACACGACACGAAGGTCCGGACGCAAAGTGTGTGCAGAGTCATCGTCGAACTACCAGGTCGGGGGGAATCCGAGACGGGAAAGCGGCCTCAATTGCCGCAAGAACGCAGGGGGCGCGATGAAAAAATGAATCAGGTAGGAATCAGTCAGCTTACCCGGACCAACTCCTGAATCCCAGCCTCCGCAGACGTTTCCGCGACGACTGTCGTACTGGGAACGCTCCAGCGTCACGCCCCGACACCGATCGTCTCACTGACCCACTTCCGCCGTGAATCGGACAAGTCCGGTGGCGGTGCCGGCTGTGAGTAATCCAGCCTTCGCGAGTAGCCGCTGCGATCGTAAACGTCATGCATGATTGCCTGCAGGTCGAGCTTGAGGTCCGGATTTCCACGCCGTAGAGGAATAGGAATCTCCGGTAGTGGCTGCTCAAGCAATACCGGCCACCAGTCCGCCTCTGGACGCTCCTGTTGCCGGCTGACACAGATCAGATAATCATAAGTTGGAGCGTCTTGGAATATCTGAATTCCGCGGCCGGCCCGCAACAGGTCAATCTCGACAAAGTGAGCGTCTGAATCCAGAACTTCATGGCGCTTGTGAAGGTAGTTTTCCCGCCCCTTCGAGCCACCAGTCTTGTTGGCTGGAGAGAGCAACTCAATCACAGTGACGATTCGGTGATCATCGAGCGTCTGAATGACAATCCGACGCTCTTTGACATCAATCCCTTGATCGGGCACGGAAATCACAGCTTTCACCGGAGCGACAAGCGTCGCTGTGCCACCAGCTTCCCGTCCGTCCTGCGGTGCTGCGGACGTATTACGAACAGCGACATCCGGAACAATCAATTGTTTCTGCAACTCATCGGTGTCGAGCAGGTACACGCGTTGCTCGATGTCGGCAAAGTAGCCGGGCGGTGCCGTTCCGTTGATCCGGTTCCGAATCTCGTTGATCAGGGCAGCATGGACGCCGGGCGACAGGTCCGTGGCTTCCAGATACGGGTTCATTCCGGGAAACGGCGACGGCATTGTGGCGTCCTCGACGTGACGAATCGTCGTGGATCGTACCACGAAGCAGAACGTGCTGCTCGCCGTGCATCAGTAAACCAGCATGAAGTCGCGGCTGTTGAGCAGGACCCACATCAGGTCCTGCGCAATTCCGTCGATAACTCTGAGTTTGGCAAGCAGATCGTGGAGGTCGTATGCTGGGGCTCCGCCAGCGGAATCCGAGTACACTCGACAAGGTGCAGCAAATGGCCCAACGGATCGTCTTTCGTGTGACGTCTCCGCTGGGCGATTCCGTTGTGCTGACGCGGAACCGCTGGCGGGAGATTGTGCGGTTTAAGCATCCCGCCGTGAAACCGTATCAGTCCGAAGCGAAGAAGTGCGTCTCCGAACCGGATCTCGTCCGTTCGAGTGTGAAAGACCCGGATGTGCACCTGAATTATCTGCGACTGGACTCTGGCAACCACATCTGCGTTGTCACTGCTCCGTCCGACGCCGACGAGCGTTTTGTCGTGACGGTGTTTTTGACAGGCGGCATCAAGCAAGGCGACGAGTTATGGAAAAAGTAAGAGTCTATTGCGATCGCACGGGCAACTCCGTGACTGTGTGGTTTGACGACCCGCAGCATGAGCACATCTGCGAGGAGATCGGCGACGACGTCGTCCTGATGAAAGATGCCCAGGGCCGCGTGATCGGATTCGAGCGACTGAATTATCAGTCACCCGAGCAGCAGGACGCAGACGCAGCCGTCCCGGTGGAAGTCCAGCTCATCTGAACCGCGAGAACGTGGAGCCCGATCATGCGAAACGAATCGTAATCGGGCACCTGGACTCGAAACTCGCGAGACACGATCGATCCTGCCTGGGATTCGTGATCATGCCTGATCGTGTCCATGCTCTGATGTGGTTTCCGGAGACTCGGCAACTCAGTCGGTTAATGAACGAGTGGAAGGGACAGTCTTCCCATGCCTTGAAAGAACTGTTTCGGACTCAGTTTCCGAATGATCTGTCGCAGGTGGGTGATTCCGATCCCGTCTGGCAGGCTCGGTACTACGCGTTCAACATCTGGACTCGGAGAAAGGTTGGAGAAAAGCTGGATTACATGCACTTGAATCCGGTTCGAGCCGGACTGGTCGATCGTGCGGTGGACTGGCGCTGGAGTTCGGCCCGCTGGTACGGGGAGCACAAGTCCGTCGGCGTGCCAATTCGCTGGCCGCCCGGTCTGGAATGTGATGACGAATATGTCGACTGACGTATTGTCCGTTTGGCGTACGGCGTCCTGTGCCTGCGGCACCCAACCACAAGTGGTCGGGCCACCCTGCGAGTTGATGTCTGTATGTTCTGCGGGTACCTTCACTTCTGTTCCAGTTTTCACGTAACAGCTGGTGGTGGTCGTCGTCCTTGGAGCACCATGGGGATTCCGGCGGATCACCGAACAGTCAACGGGGGCCAGCCATGCCGGATACGCACCTCAGTCTGTTTGACCGGATCCAGGACGGTCTGGACTCTGACGGATGGACGCGACTCGTCGAGCTGTATCAGCCACTTCTGCTGAAGTGGTTGCGCGAGTGGGGACTGCCTGAGCAGGATGCGGATGATCTGATGCAGGAAGTCTTCACGACGCTGGCGCAGGAGCTGCCGCAGTTTCAGCACAGCGGCCGGACCGGCGCGTTTCGAGCGTGGCTGAGAAAAGTTCTGCTGAACCGTTTGCGGGCGCATCACCGGCGAGAGAAAAAAGAGGCCCTCGTCCCAGGAGGAACCCCGTTCGGCGTGCTCATCCAAGGTCTCGAAGATCCGGACAGTGTCATGAGCAGTCGCTGGGACCGTGAGCATGACGTGTTCATTGCTGCATCGCTGCTGAAGTCCGCAGAGAGCAGGTTTCAGCCGAAGACCTGGCGCATTTTTCAATTGCTGGTCTTCGAGGACCAGTCGCCCGATTACGTGGCATCGACGCTTGAAACCTCGCTGAATTCTGTGTTCATAGCCCGGTCGCGCGTGCTGAGTTTTCTGCGCCAGCAGGCGCACGGAGTGATCGCCTGACACCGATCTTTCCGTAATCTGCCGAGAATTGCCGGTTTTTGCTGAAAGAAACTGCCGGAAACGGTCCTCTTTTCTGCCTGCCATTTTGCGGGGATATGCCTCCCGCAGGCTTGACCGCCTGGGAATCGCTCGACTCCCAGTTCCAGAATCCGGGGATCCGTCACATGACTGCACTGAAAGCCGAACATCCAGACAACGCGGAACTTTCCCACTTCAACCTGGGGCGGCTGGAACCTGATCGACAGGCGGATGTCGAAAAGCACGTTGACACATGCTGTGTCTGCTCTGAGAACCTGAAGACACTGACATCCGGCGATGACGACTTCGTCTCGCTGCTGCGCGAGGCCCGACAGTATGACCCCGTGCAGTCACCACAGACGGGAACGATTTCGCTCGCAGTGTCGAGTGCTGCGACGCATCTCGAAAGTGAAACAGATTACCCGGTACCCCATCCACAACTGTTGTCAGATTCGGCGCGCGCCCTGGCGGATCATCCCCGCTATCGAGTGGTCGGCGTGCTGGGACGAGGCGGTATGGGTGCGGTGTACAAGGCCGAGCATCGGGCCATGAACCGGCTGGTCGCGCTCAAAGTGCTGAACGCCGAATATGTCCGAAATCCTGATGCCATACACCGCTTTCGGCGCGAGGCGCGTGCCGCGGCACGACTCAATCATCCGAACATCGTCACCGCCTATGATGCAGAACAGACCGGCGATCACCACTTTCTGGTGATGGAATTTGTCGAAGGAGTAACGCTCGCGGAAGAAGTGAAAAGGCTGGGACGTCTGCCGGTCGATCACGCCTGCCGATACATGTACTTCGCGGCGCTGGGGCTGCAGCACGCGGCTGAGACGGGAATGGTGCACCGGGATATCAAGCCGCACAATCTGATGGTGACACCCGATGGTCGCCTCAAGGTGTTGGATTTCGGACTGGCCAGTTTCGCCGGAGACAGCGCCGCACGCGGCGAACTGACGGCGCACGGCACATTCATGGGAACTCCCGACTACGTCGCACCGGAACAGGCCGACGATGCCTCCACGGCCGACGTCCGATCCGACATTTACAGTCTCGGCGCCACATTCTACTTCCTGCTGACCGGACAGGTTCCGTTCCCCGAGCCGTCCGTCATGAAGAAGCTCGCCGGACACATGTCCCGCGAACCGCGGTCGGTCACCGAATTCCGTGACGACATTCCCGTCGAAGTCGTGCAGGCCGTTCGCCGCATGATGGCCAAGGAACCGTCTGCCCGTTTTCAGCGGCCGTTCGAGGTCGCCAACGCGCTGCGTCCGCTGGTGCACGATCCGGCACCGCTCCAGTCGCCGGCAGTCGTTCCTGAGCATGATTCATCCACCGTCACGCCCGCATCCGCCCGGGACAGCGAGCGGGAAACTTCACCAGCCGCCATACCCGTTCCGCCACGAGCAGGAGCAGGAACGTCCATCCGGCTTCTCGGAGGCATCCTGGCCCTGTTCCTCGCCGGTGCCGTCTACTGGATCCAGACCGACAACGGGACAGTCGTGATTAAGACGGAGGCGTCCGACGTCGAGGTCCATGTCACGCAGGACGGCGAACTCATCACGATCATCGACACGGCGACCGAGCGGAAATTCCAACTGAAATCCGGAAAATACGGACTCCGTCTTGCTTCCGGGGAAAGCGGATTCGAGCTGTCCACCAATGAGCTGATGCTCGAACGTGACGGAGTGAAGATCGTCGAAGTCCGCAAGGTCAAAGGCCTGCCCGGATCGGTCGGTACTGCAAATCCAGCGGCCGAAGCGGCAACATTGGTTGACTTCAACGCGAAGCCGAAAGTGGTTCGAGACTACGGGAACGTTGACGTGGGCTCGCTTGTAACAACAAGACAATCGACCGTATTCCGTTTCGAGTATTCGACGGAAGGCCCGGCTGTCCCGCACTGTGGTTATCGCGTCGCCACCAGTCCCACTGCTGTGGCCGCGAACTCCGTCCTGAGTTTCAACTATCGCGCCCGGAATGTGTCTGACTTGCGGCTGAACCTGACACTGACCAATCAACTCCTGTCGTGGTTCCTCAAACTGCCCGCCAGCGACACGTGGAAGGAATACCGTTTACCACTCAGCGAGAAGTACTCCGAATCGATCGACGGTGTGACAATTCAGTCGGTCCACCTGACGACGTTTGCCGCGCGACAGGACGACAGGCCACTTGCCGGTCACCTGGAACTCGACAGCTTCCGCCTGGAATCCCCGGCGGTCGTCGAATCACTGACGGCCGCAATGGCCCCGGTCTACAAGGCCATGCGCATCTCCAATGCTCAAGTCAGCGGTGGTCCCCACGCGGTCGGTGACACAGTGACGATCAAATACAATCTGACGAACACGTCCGCGCAGGATTTGCAGATACCCATCGACCGGTCTTACTCGCGACCGTTTCGACTTGTGGGTGTGCATCAACACTGGGTCGAGCGTCAGGGCAAAGACAGCACGATACCATCACTGGCGAAAGGGCCCGCAAGGAAAGGACGACTGTATGCGGCGGGCGGCAGCATCATTCCAACGGATGCGGTCATCCCTGCCGGCATGGGACCTGCATTCTCGCCGCAACTCAATACAACTGGTTATCCGCCCGGAGATTACAAGTTCGTTATCGAATACAAGGCTGTGCGCGGAGACGTGATCGAGACGTCTGAAGTGGATTTCACACTGGGCGAGGCGAAGAGCGATAAGAACGTAGCTCCTGAGAAAGCGCCGCCCGAAGGGGCGCAAGCCGGCACTCCGAAACCTCGCAATGTCGCACAGTTTGCCGACGGACTTGTTCGGCTACCGAGCCGGAAGGTCCTGGCTGTCGGCAACGAGTAGAAACTCCGGGCGGTGGTGGATGCCAGTAAAGGTGGCGGAGCGACTGCTCAGTTGCGGTTCGTGACCTTTCGGTCGTCAGACCGCAATCGATTGTCCGACTGGCTTCAAAGAGTGTGAACTTTTTCGACAACCCATTCGCGGATGAGTTCGGCGTCGTTGAGCCCCTTCGCCTTCGCGATTTCGTTGACGACCACGGCGTCTTCGGACGAAAGCTGGACCATCACCGTTGTATCGCGGTCGAAGACCGCTTCGGTGACTTCTTCCAGGTCGTTTTCAAAATCAGTGAGATCGTGCGTGTCCCAAAACCGGGCCAGTTCTTGAATTGAATCGCTTCGGGGAAGTGTGTTCGTGTTCATCGGTTTTTCCATTCGCCAAAGCGGCGTTTTTCCTTGTCGGTCATTGATCGAGCTGTAATTGGGTAGCCATTTCCGTCTGGGAACGCGACGACCACACAAATCAGGTAACGGCCGACATCGGTTTGGCCCAGCACATAATAAACGGGATTTGGGCCTTCCGATTTGGCGCGAAGAACCAGCGAGTGACCAAAACAAACCTGTTCAACTTCTTCAGGCGTGACCGCGTGCCGGGAAATGTGCTCAATTCGCTCATCCGGCCAGAGGAAGTTGCGAATCTTCATGAGCCGAGTTTATCAGGTGACGACGAGCGCCAACAAGAACCAGCCGACGACAAGTGATTCAGTGGACCAGCATGAAGTCGCGGCTGTTGAGCAGCACCCACATCAGGTCCTGGGCGGCTTCGTTCCGCTTGCCCTCGTAGGTCTGCACAAAGGTTGCACCGAGTTTGGTCTCGTCGGGTGTTGCGTGCCTGGCCAGAGACCACAGATACAACTGATCGGTCAATTCCTCATCGGATAGTTTCTGACCGGCGAGCTGGTTCGCGCGGCCATTGGCAGCGGTCACTCGACTGAGGATCGATTTGCCATTGATGAAGTGCAGAGCCTGCAGCATGTTTGCCCCATCATCGCGCTCGCATTCGCAGGCTTCCGCGCGTCTGGGCTTACCGAACAGACTCAGGAATTCGTTATTCACGTTCGCATCCGGAAGCTGTACTGCCGTAAATCCCGCAGGCGCTCCGCTGAATGTTTCAGGGACACCCGTGGCCTGGACCAGAGTGTCCAGAAGTGCTTCGGCCGGAATGCGTCGCGGGATAGAGCGTGAGAAATTCAGGTCGTCGTGGCCGTTGGTTTCATTCGGGACGCTCGTTCGCTGATAGGTCTCGGACAGAACGATCTGGTGCATCAGGTGCCGCACGTCGAACTTGTGATCCACGAAGTCCTTCGTCAGCGCATCCAGCAGTTGCGGATTGATCGGAGGATTTGTCGTCCGCAAATCATCGACCGGGTCGATGATGCCACGGTGGAAAAAGTAGCTCCAGATGCGATTCGTCATGCTGCGGGCGAAGTGTGGATTCTCTGGAGTTGTCAGCCACTTTGCATAAACAAGTCGTCGATCCGTTCCGGCTTCAATTTCCGGCTCGTTTGCACCAAGGAATCGCGATGGCTGCAACTGCTTTGTCCGCGGGTTTCGAGAGAGTCCGGCCGGCAGATTAATGAGGACTGCCTTCGCATTCGCCGTACCGGTCAGACGAGCGTCCGCTTTTGTCGAGACCTGATTGAAGAAACTGTGTAGACCGTAATAGTCACCCTGGGTCCAGTTCTCGAACGGGTGCGGATGACATTTGGCGCACAGCATGCGGACACCACAGAAGACCTGCGTCGCTCGTTGCAGAGTGTCGTCCGTGTCGATGCTGACTGCGAAGTAAGCGGATGCCGGGTGATCGGTGAAGCCGCCGCTGCTCGTCAGAATCTCTCGCGCGAACTGGTCGAGTGGCATGTTCTGCGACACGGCCGAGCGAATCCATTCGCGAAACGCGAAGACGGCTGGTTCGCTTAGGCGAGTTCTTGAATTCTGCAGCAGGTCGCCCCACTTGAGCGTCCACCAGTCGGTGAACTCCGGCCGCTTCATCAGCGTACTGATGATCGTCGCTCGTTTGTTGGGACTTTGATCTGCCAGAAAGGCGAGCACTTCTTCGGGTTTCGGTTGTAGCCCGATCAGGTTCAGCGAGACGCGTCGCAGATACCCGGCATCGTCGATGAGCACAGACGGTTTGATCTTCAGTTCGTTAAGCTTTTCGATGACGTATCTGTCGACGAGTTGCTCGGGAACAGGCGTTGGCTGAAATCCGGAATCCGGGCTCAGCACAATGATGTTGGCTGTCGCGAAGATGCGTTCGAATCTCGCGACGATCGCGGTTTCGCCGAGTTCCTCGGAAGTCACCACGCCGACGTCATCCACATTGGCAACTCGCTGAGTATTCGCCGCGAAGACACCAAGCCTTGTGACGTCTCGCACCGTGCCATCCGAATAACGGGCAATCAATTGCATCTGATGCTGCATGCCCGGTTTCAGGACGGCGTTTTCGGGAAAGATGCGGGTTGATTCCAGTTGGACAGGGTCGTCCAGATTGCTCGGAGCTCCATCCTTCACCCAACCGAGCAGCAGTTCGTGCAGGAGACTGCCATGATCAAACCGAACTCCGCCCTGATGCGGCACGTCACCGAGTGGTTTCGTCAGCAGCAGGCTGGCGGGAGGATTGTGCCGATTGATTCGCCGCTCAAAGAACTCGTCGGTCAGTGACGTATAGTCCGGCGCGGCGTCCGAACCTCGCAGCGAAAGCTTGAACCCGTTCTTGCCCAGCGAGTATCCGTGGCAGGATCCGGCGTTGCAGCCGCCCTTGGACAACACGGGCATGACATCGTGGATAAAGCTATGAGGCTTTGGCTGCTCAGAAACGTCGACATCAACCTTAACCGTCGCCGTCTTGCCAGCGGCAGTGATGGTGACCGCTGTTGATCCGGACGCGACTGGCTGCACCCATCCGAGAAGATCGATCGTGGCGACCGATTCGTCGGCAATCTTCCAGACAGCCTGTGAAGTCAGGTCAACCGACAGTCCATCCTGAGCTATGCCAGTCACGATGATCGAATGCGGTTGCAGGCGGTGAGTCAATTTGATCACCGACGGTTCAACGTGCAGGTCGCCAACAATCTGCAACGGTTCATCAGCGGCAACATTGATTGCCTGCATGTGGAACAGCGTTCCACTTGCGATCAGGCCGAGAACAAACAGCAGTGACTTCCGCATGGTCTTACCTTGTGCCATCACGGCAACTTCCAGTGTTTTTCACGGGTTACAGAATCATGAGTACAGAATCATCAGCCGTTAATGATTTTGTGACCATGATTCTGTAGCTCACAACTCCGACGTGTGATTTGAAAACCGCTATGGAGCCTTTGTGGGTTCCGCCTTCGCAGTCAGTGCAATCGTCAATGGAAGCTCTTTACTGCGGACAACGATTGGAGCGTTCGACCGCATCTTGCCTGTCGCAAACAAACGCACGGTTGTCAGTTCGGCTGGCTTGAACGTCGCCGGGAAAGCGACATCCAGTTTGAACTCCGTTTGATCCGGCTTTAGAGCGATCTTGGGAACGGCGATACCGGCGGGCAATCCGGAAAGAGTGACAGTCACCGCCTGGTTCATTCCAGCGAGCCGCTCGACTTTGCCGGCGATTGCAATCTTCGCTCCGGCCTTGGGATCGATTTCTCCAGCCAGCGGGCCGGACTCGTTGAGCGAAACGACGATAGGCACAAGCGTCGTGAATCGTCGTACGCTTGTATCGCTGCGAGCGATAACAGTCCGCTTGTCTCGACTGAGCAACTCAGCCCGCAAAGCCACTTCATAACCAGCTTCGTTTAACTCGGCTGGAACGAAGATCGCAAAAGTTCCGTCGTTCTTCGCGAGAGCTGCTGCAGACTTCGCAGCCTGATCCGCCGCCTGCATTTTCGTCTCGGCGTCCTTGACTTTAGTCGCGGTGTCGACATCCGCTTTAGTAGCAGCGTCTGTTGCCGTCTTGAGGGCCGCCATCGCGGTTGCTACGGCCTGTTCGCCCACCACGACTGCGTCGGAAGCTTTCTTTGCAGCCGCTGCCGCCGTAGCAAGCGCCGCCGCAGTGACGGCCTTCTGATCGGTGGATGTTTTCACGAGAGCGTCGGCCGCCGCGACTGTCTTCTCGGCTTCCGCCAGGTTTGCCGCGTCCGCCTTGTCGACCTTGGCCAAAGCGTCCGTGGCAGTCTTTGCCTGCGCGACCGCCGCGTCCAGAGTTTTTTGGGCCAGGACATCTGTGTCACCAATCTGTTTCGCTGCTGCCGCGGTTTTCGTTGCCTGATCCTGGATCGGCGTCAACTTCGCGATCACGTCTTTGGCGGTAGCATCCGCCGTGGCGACAGCTTTGCGGCCCGTTTCCGCGACCGTGGATTCGGCTTTCTTCGCGTCGGTCACGACTTTGTCCGCTGCCAGTTTCGCGTTCCATGTGTTCTGGGCGGTCGCATCGACAGCGATCTCGATCGGTTGGTTCGTTTCCGAACGCATAGTGCGATTCGCGTCGACTCGACCATTCACCACCACCGGGCGCTGACTCGTTTCCAGCGTCAGCCTGACCGGGCCGTCAAATCCGGCGGGTCGGACTGCTGAAACGGGTAATTCGAGTTTTCCGCCCAGCACGAAACGCGTGTCGGAACCAACGGCTCCCCAGTCCGCTTTGAACCCTGACGGCGATGGTGCGGCTACAGCCACTCCAAGTTCGCCACTCAACCAGGGCTGCATCTTTCCAAGGACGTGAGTGTTCACTGTGGCGACACGTTCGACAGACCGACCCGCAATCTGCGCCACGCCGCGGAGTTTCGTCAAAGCGTGAGCCAGACCGACACCGGCTCCGTGCAGTGTCAGCAGCGTGCCGCTGGCACCAGCAGGAATCGTTCGCCCCTGAACCTGAATGCCAGCAGGCAGCGAATCAAACTGGAGATCAATCGGGCCGTCGAAGCTTTCTCGCTCAGCAATAACTCGCAAGACAATTCGATCGCCAGCGGCAACGGTTTGACGCTGTTGCTCGACTCGAAGCTGGAAATCGGGCGTCCCGCCCGATCCGGGCAGCGGTGTGATCGCAACTCGGTAAATGCAGTTCGGGCCGCTGCGGCCGTTGGTGTCCTTCACCACGACCAACACAGTCTTCACATTGGCCGGAACGGTGTAGTCGACGCGTGAATCCGGCGAGCCATTGGCATCGTCATTCAGAGCAAGTCGTCCACCTTTGTCGTTCTGAATCTCCAGCGTTGAGTCGACTGGCGAACCAATCTGAGCGGCAAACACGTCGAATCGCAGCTTCGAGCCTGGTTCAACATCGACCTGGTACTTGTCCTGTTCGCCCGGCGTGAGAAATCGTCCGCTGACTGCAGCGGGAGTTGCCGGCAACTTTTGTGTTTCGTCCGAAGGAGCAGTTTCGACGACTTCGGCGTATTGGCTGATCAGAATCGGTGGACGGAATCCAGTTGCCGTGCGCTGATCGTTCCAAGGTGTAGAGCGAAACAGTTCCGCCGAGGGCGTCGACGCATCGAATGCCACCACCTGGTCGTCCGCCCCGTCACCGATGAGCGTGAGTTGCGACTGGCTGCCACTTTGAATTGCCGGCGGGAAAACAAGATCGGCATACTGCCAGGAGCCAATCTTCAGCCGGAAGAAATTCGGAGCCGGAGCTGCATACTGCAGATCGTGGAGTTCGATCGTGTATATGCCGTCCGCCGGAGGCGTGAATCTCAGACGTGCATCGCCGCGCAATGTTGGCGACGGAAGCGTCCAGTCCAACTGGCGGTTCTCAGCATCATGGAGATGGAGAACTGGGCGCAATTTGCCGCCGAGGCGTTGCGCTTCCACTTCAATGAGCAACGGCTGGCCTGCCTTCGCGGTAAACGAAGTTCGCAGCCGAGTACTGCCGCCGATAGTGCCGTGCATCGCGACCGGGAGGTCTGCGACTTCAGTCGCGAAGGGCCGTTGCGGCAGACGATCTACAGCGACGACATTTGGCTGTGAGACACCCATGCCACTGGCGAGCCACAGGTTGTACAGGCCCGGTTCGACATCCCCGGCCAGCGCGACTTCAAACTCGACTTGAGTCGCCGTCGCCCCGGGCTTGACGACCTGTTTCGCGATGGGCACTGACAGAACGAGTTGCGGTTCTGGAAGTAGACCGATCCCGTTGATGCGTATGGTCGTGGTTCCGTCGATCTGCAGTCCTCGCACGCTAACCGCGCTGATTTCGGGCGCGGCGTGGACGTGCAGACTCACAAGGATGACGGCCAGAACGCACGCGGTCGGCCGCAGAAAGATTCGAGTAATTGTCGACATGCTCGCTTCAAGTCGGTGTGCGGAAACGCAGCTCAGAACAATTCCGGAATCGGCTCGGCATCGATGAGTCGAATCGGACGACTGCCGGGTCCCGGCATCATCGTCGTTTCCAGATCGATACCCATGCCCTTGTAAATGGACGCGATGACTTGCGGCGGCTTGATGGGACGATCGTGCGGCGCGGCTCCAATGCGGTCCGTCGAGCCAATGACCTGGCCACCCTTGATGCTGCCCCCGCACAGGAAATTGGACCACGCTGGCGGATAGTGATCGCGCCCACCATTGCCGTTGATCTTCGGCGTACGGCCGAACTCGCTCAGCACGGCGACGACGGTTTCTTCCAGCAGGCCCCGGTCTTCCAGATCATCGATCAGTCCGGTGAATGCCTGATCCAGTTGCGGGCACAGCAGGTATTCATAGTCCTTATAGGTGTTGTTCAAACTGCCGCCGTTGGAGTGCATGTCCCAACAGGAAATGTTGAACACCGTGTCGAAGTGATTGACCGTGACGTATCGCGTTCCTCGTTCAATCAGCCGTCGTGCCATCAGGCAGCTCTGGCCCAGGGCGTTACGTCCGTAGCGATCTCGAATCTTGTCGTCTTCTTTGTTGAGATCGAACGAGCCCTTGGCTTCGGGCGAGGTCAACAGGTTGAAGGCGCGACTGTAGGCCGTGTCACGCTCGAGAGTCGTGCTGGTTTCCGTTCGTCTTTGAAGTTCGTCAACCTGTTTGAGCAGGTTTTGCCGAGCACTGATGCGAAGTTCGGTCTGTCCCTGAGCCGGCGTGAGATTCGCCACCTTGAAATCAGCTCGGCCGGGATCGGCGCCGAGGAAGAAGGGTTCATACCCACTGCCCAGGTACCGCGCTTCCTGTCCGTTGATCGACGGACCGCCGGTGTTTCCGATCTTGCCAGGCAGGATGACTGAAGGCGGGAGATTACTTTTCGGTCCGAAGACTCGCGAAACAACCGAGCCCACGTGCGGCTGCTGGTTATCACCGATCGCATCTTTGCCCGTCATCATCCAGCGGGAACCGTTGGAATGGGCAGTGCCTGTCTTGTGATGCAGGCTGCGAATCAGAGCGATCTTGTCCATGCGCTGGGCGAGCATGGGAAAGTGCTCGCAGATATCCGCGCCTTCGACATTCGTCTGAATCGGCTTGAACAGTCCGCGGACGTCTTCGGGTGCCTCTGGTTTCATATCGAACGTGTCGAGATGCCCCGGCGATCCGACCAGAAAGATTGTGATGCAGTTCCGAATCTTCGATTTTGAGTAGTCGACGGCCCCAGCCGCCTGGAGCTGCATAAGAGTGGGAAGCGTCAGACCTCCGACTCCGGCGGCTCCAGCCTGAAGAAAACTGCGGCGGTTGATTCCGCTGCAGTCCGGCACTCGTTCGTTTCCTACGTGCAGCATATCTGATCGCTCCTGCGAGCCGGTTGTGTGAATCAGGCAGCCGCTGGCGGGGTGACGCCGGGCTCCTGCATGCCGAACGACGCGTCAAATCGAGTAACTGACACTGTTCGAGATATCGACGAACTTGCTTTGCGTGAAGTTGGCTTTCGGCCCCTTGCCATCCTTCTTGAAGTTCACGTACTTGAAGAGCTGCAGAACAATCTCGTACTTGCCGGGCGTCGTATCGGAATGCTCGTAGGCGGTTTCTGACCGCGCGGCCACGGTCGCCACGACTTTGTCGTCGCGCTTCACCTGCCACTGCAGTTTCGAGCCCCAGTCATGCGTGACTTCGCCGCGTGCGACGCGTCGACCATCGAGCGTGATTTCCGCTTTCGGAGTTCCCTCGAAGACCTGTTCCATTCCGCTCTCACCTTTGAAATCAGGAGATACGTCTCAAGAATTACCGGCCAGACACTGACCACAACGCATAAACAGCATTGTATGCGTCGCGCCGGTAATCTGTGAATCAGGATTCAAGCAGTTCGTTCAGGGGACCCTGCTGGTCAGCCTCTCGACCGAGGGCGAAGTCCGGTTGACCGAAGTGATCCCGCGGAAACCCAGCGATGTGGCACAGCGTGGTCAGCCAGTTGCCGATCGTGTGGTGGTGTCCTGCCGCTCCGTAAGCGGGGTACGACAGATACCGTCCGTGCGACTTCAGTTTTCCGCCCACATTTCCCAGCACGGCCATCGGCCATTCAGTCGCCGACGAATGATGCTTGTCCGAGTTGTCGCTGACATACACGATGATCGTGTTGTCCAGCATGCAGCCGTCGGCTTCGGGAATCGCCTGCAGCTTTGTGGCCATGTCGGCGATCAGGTCGAAATGGAACTTGCGGATGATGTTTCGGCAGTCCTGTGATGTATGCACGCCGCTGCTGGCACCATGTCCGACTGAGTGGACCTTGGGAGTGATGCCAAGTCCCTGATACGAAGAGTTCAGATCATCGGTGTGGATCGTTACGACATTCGTGATGCCGCTGATCAGCGCCGCCGAGGCCATGTCGAAATGCGCTTCAAGGTGATGCGTCGTGTACCGCGACGTGTACTTGTCGGTGACTTCCGGTGCGTGTTTTTTCAGGACATTCTGCATCGAGACCAGCTTCAGACGTCGATCCTTCAGTGCCTCGAATCCGCTCAAATAGTAATCCAGTTTCTCTTTGCCCTGGCTCGGCAGGTTCTGCTTGAGTTTCCTGATGTCATCAGCCATGGCGTCCAGGACGTTGCCGGTTCGCTGGTATTTCCTGCGGATGTCGCCACCAGCGGCGATGCTGCCGAACAGGTTCTGGAAGGCCAGTTCCGGATTGCACTGAAACGGAAGCTGTCTGTTTTTTCCGGCTGCACTGATCGCGGGATAAGCCGTGCCCTGACTGCCGTCCCCCATCTTCAATCCAACGTGATTGAAGACGGACGGAAGGAGATTCGACAGATGCCCGTCGATCGTCGCGGCCGGTGGCTGGCCTTGCAGCGTCGCCTTGTACGCACCGAGCGCACCGTAGAACGCCGAGTGCCCGTAGTTGCACATCTTGCCGCTGAGACCCTGCAGGATTGTCAGCCGATCCTTGAACGGCTCCAGCGACGCCATGCTGTCAGCCAGGACGCGTCCCTCAAGAGGTTCGTCAACGAGCGTGCCACCGCCGTGTTGCAACCCCTGCGGATTGATGAAGTCTGCCTGTAGCCCGCTGGCCTTCACGACGAAAACAAACCGCTTCGGCAGTTTCCCTTCGGCGTCGTCCGCATCCAGTCGCGCAAAGTGATTCAGAAATGGCGAGAGCGCAAGGCTGCCGGCGCCCAGCGTCATGCCTTTGAGAATTGAACGACGAGTTGTCATCGATTGTGCTCGCAGTGAGTTGTTAGTGGAGAACGCTGCATTGTGGCAAAGCACGCTGCAGTTCTTCGATACCAGTTGCAGTCAGCTTCGGACAGTTTTCCAGTGCCAGATATTCGAGTGACTCAAGCGATCGCAATTGCTCAAGCCCCGCATCCGTAATCTGTTCACAGCCACTCAGCGTCAGTTCCGTGAGCCCGGTCAAATCTTTGAGATGAATGAGCCCGGCGTCCGTGATGCCCTTGCCATTGTCCAGATACAGGTTGATCAGCGACGTATGATCCCTCAATTGAGCCAGACCGGCATCGCCAAATTTCAGGCAACCAGAAAGATTCAGCCGGGTTATTCCGGTTGCTCCGCGGAGAGCTTGCAGTCCTTCGCCCCGGATGCTGCGACAGTTCCACAGATTGACTTCAACCAGTGACGTCATTTCCGACAGATGCATCAACCCCGCGTCGGTGAAGTTGTCGTTGTCGCAAAGGTCCAGGTGAGTCAGCCCGGTCACGCCAGACAGATGAGCCAGTCCTTCGTCCGTCAGCGCCCGAATGCTACCCAGATTCAACGTCTGCAGCTTGTTCAGTCCTTTGAGCGATTGCAGGCTACGTTCAGTCAGAACGAGGCACTGAAACAGATTTAGAGTTCGCAGCGTGTGCCTCTTTTCGAGCTTGATCAACGCCTCGTCCTTCAGGCGTTTCGACTCATGCAAATCCAGGTGGATCAGGCCCGGTGGCAGAATCAATGAGTCTCCTTCGTGCCACCAGCAGAAAGCGATGTCGAGCGTGTCCAGTAATTTCAGGCGCTGGAACAGTCGGTTAAAGCCCTTGTCCGTCAGCCGATGGCAGCCGTAAAGCCGCAACGTCTTCAGGTTGGTGAGTTCTTCCAGATGCGCAAGTCCGTTGTCGGTGATCTGATCGCAGCCATTCAGGTTTAGATGCTCAAGATGCGTGAGTGCCTTAATTCGTTCCAGACTCTTGTCCGTGAACGCTCCGCGACTGCACGCGGCATTCAGGCTTGTCAGCCTGCTCAGCAGCTCAAGTCCCTCACCCTTAAAGGCGTTGTTGTCACTGACATTCAGAGACTTCAGATTCGGCAGGTCCTTCAAATGCTGCAGACCGTTTGTGGCTGGTCCAATTCGCTCAAGTGAAAGTGTTTCCAATGATTTCAGGCCCGCCAGATGCTTCAACCCGGCAGCCGTGATGCGCCGACAGCCCGACAGATCAAGCTCCTTCAGCGACGTCATCCCTTTGAGATGCTCCAGACCCTGATCCGTAATGCGGCCACACTTCGAAAGGTCCACACCAACCAGGCCCACCGTTTCAGCGACACGCTTCAGATCGTTGTCCTGAAAGTCGACACCAACCGGAACGACATACACCGGTACATCCGACCGGACCGCGACCACTTTCTGGAACAGCAGACGTTCTGCCAGAACAGGTCGCGCGGCGACACACGCCCCCGCCGTCACGAGCAGGTACAGAATGAAACGCGCTCTCAGAATTCGATAACCGGGCATTGTTATTTGCGATACAGGAATGAGTCTGAGGTCAGCAGGGATACGAGGGCCTCTTTGAAGCTGCCGCCGTTCTTAACGTAGGCGTCGTCCATCGCGATCAGCGTTTCCGAATCGCTCAGCAATTCGTTCCGGCCCATCCAGTAACGGAAGATGTGTCGGATGAAGGACTGTCGCACTCGCGGTGATTCCGCCAGTCGCTCCATCATCTCGCGCACATTCGCCGCATCACCGTCGAGACCCTCGACGTCGCTGTAGGCGATTCCTCCACTTGTGTTGGCGGGCTTGCCTTTCTCGTGCGTGCGGAACCGGCCTACGTGATTAAAGGCCTCGAACGGCATGCCGAGCGGGTTCATTTTCCTGTGACATCGCCAGCACGATTCTTCGTGAACGAGACTGAAGCGTTCCCGCAGCGTCTTTGTTTCGTCATCGGGAATCTGGGCATCAACCGTGATCGGGACATCCATGATGTAACCGGCAAGCAGCTTCTCACGGATCCACTTGCCGCGGCGGACGGGGTCGTTGTCAAAGTTGCCGCTGTGAGCAACCAGCCAGCTGGGCTGAGTCAGAATGCCGCAACGTTCATCCGTGGAGACTTCAATCGGTGCGTTGCGTGGATGCTCGTTTTCGAATGGGTCGAGGTTGTAGCTCTGCGAGTCATGGTTCGCGGCATACTTCTCGCGGTTACCGACTCGCTTGATCTGGTCCTCCTTGTTCGAGCCGTCCCAGTACGAGACGAACACTTTGTTCGTCGTCAGCAGTTCCTTCAGCACGTCCTTGTCTTCTTCGAGAATGTGCAGGACCAACGCATCCGTGTCGTACATCAGACGCACGGCAGTGTGGTTGTGGAAGTGCGCGAATTCCTTCTCTTTGGCGAACTTGTCGACGTCTTTGAAGACGGTCTTCGCTTTGTGGTAACCGAAGAACTCGCGAAAGAACTGCAGGATGCGGGGGTTCTTTGTCGACGAGATCGGACTGTTGTGATTTGGATTCAGGTTCCCGGGGCGACCACCCAGAAACTGTCGCACGGCTTTTTCAACGTCCTCGCGAGTCGCCAGGCCGCCCGCTTTCATTTGCTCAGCCAGCCAGCCGTTCCGGGCGTAGCTCGCGCCATTCTGTTCGGTCATCGCCTTCCGAATCAGCGGCTCGCTGTTTTTCTGGTAAGCCTCTCCGCTTTCGAATTCGTCGACTCCAAATGCCGGCGCGTTCTGGAATGCGTACTGGACGGCGTAGACGAGTTCATGAGGCGAGAGCATTCGTCGACCGTGCTCATCGACTTCGCCGAGTCCCATCTCCATGCGATAGACGAACTCTGGCGAGATCGTGACATAGATCAGCACCGCCTGGAGAGCCATCGTGTTTCCCAGCTCAGCGTTCTTCAGAAACACGTTCTGCCAGTAATGCTCGACGTCTGCCTGCGTCGGTTCGCGGCGAAGGAAGAGATTGAACGCAATCCGCAGGGCCTCGCGAAAATCGCCCGGGCTGACGGAGCCTTCCGTTTCCATGACTCGCTTGAACGCCACGGGGATCCGTCCTCGTCGTTCGAGACTTATCGTCTCGACACCGCCGACAAAACCGCCATGGTTGTTTCCGTGGCGGCTGTCCTTGCTCTTCACTTCCGTGACGATGGTCACCTTCGTTCCGAGCGTCAGGATTTCAGACATTGTCTCGGCATTGATGAGCAGTGCTTCCAGCGAAGACTGATCTGCAACGATCGTCGCGTAGTCCGTAAAACCGGACGCGTGATGCACGTATTCGTAGAACGGATTGGCGAATCGTTCGTCGGCGAAGTAGCGACCTGAAATCGTCTTTCCTTTCTGTGCCCCTCGCCGGACTGTGTACAGATCGCCCTTCCGTTCCGTGCCGCCGATCTTGACCGAGAACCAGTGCTTCCGACCGTAGTGCCTGCCCCAGATGCGTCGATAAATATCCGGTCGCTGGCGCCATAGACGAGCAGGCGTGTAAGGCTTGTCCTGAATCTCGCCGCTGAAGATCAGCTCGTGATCAACGAAGTTGCCGTATTCGGGCAGCATCATTTTGTCGTCGAGATTCAGCCCGCGACCGAAACGAGTCAACTCGGCTTCGACCTGTTTCACAAACTGTGAGCGCTCGGCACTGTCCGGCTGCTCGTCGCTCTCGTCGGGCGGCATCTCCGAAAACAGCACCTGTTCGAAGATTCGTTTCCAAGCCTTCGATACGACCGGATTCTGCAGGTTGAATTTCACTTCGTCGAATCTCAAGCCTGCTTCCTCAGTGTCAGCACCATGGCACGAGACGCAGTACTTCGTGAGGAATGCTGACGTCTGGGCGCCAAACTCGCCCGCCGATTCGGTGGCGGGCTTTGCGTCGTCCGCGATCGTTGGTTGGGACAGGACCAGCGCAACGACTGATGCAGAAAACAACGGTGAGCAGCGGATGAAGAGGCTTTTGAGCATAAGTCGGCTCATTCGGAATGTCGGATCAATGGCGGCAGTGGGGGCGAGGGCGGAAAGTCGAACGGTGGGGAAACGACGATCTCGTAAAGCGCCGGATGGTTGTAGCACACTTGTGGAACCCGCAGCGACCTGGACAGAGTTGCCGAGCTGTCGTGGCGGGTGGTTGGTGTGCGATTTGACGCAACACCTTCAACGGCGTTGCGCAATTCTTTCAGCATTCAGGCCTGTCGTGCCTGTCCCGGTTGTTTCGCGTGACGCGCAGACTGTTCAGAATGTGTGTGGTTTTTCGTAGTCTACACAACAACCAAGCTCAAATTCTCTTCGCGTCCGCACACCGAAACACAACACGGCCCGCTTGCGACACGCAAGGCCAGAATCGCATTCCCCTGTTCACGGGACGTGTCCGTGGTGCGGTAAGGAAACGTCATGGCGAAGAAAAAGACCCGGCGGAAGGCAAAGCCGGATCACGTTACAACGACCGCTGCTGGTGGAGACGAGCCAAGCAGCAGTGCCAGCGACCGAATTCCGGATGGCATTACGCTCCTACGGACGTTCACGTTCCATAAGGACGCCAAGTGCCTCTCTTGGTCACCGGACGGGCGGACCCTGGCGGTCGGATCCCACGACGGGGCTGTCCGATTCTGTAATCTAAAAACTGGAAAACTTGGCCAGGAAGTCGACGCCATCGGTGGCTACGTGAATGCTTTGGCTTGGACAGCCGACGGTCGACGATTGGCCGTGGGGGGCAACTCAAGGCGGATTGCTGTGCTTGATGTTGAGTCCCTTGAGGGCCGTGTGAAGGAATGGGACCGGACGGAGTCCATGCACGGTTTGGATGCGGAGATGGACGGAGTCTACGGACTGACGTGGTCGCCCCAACACAAAGCTGGTGAGTCGGCTGATGTTTCCCCGACGTCACCCAGACGTACGACGCTCGCCATTGCTGGGGTTTCAAACGTCGTGCGAGTAGTTGATCCAACCACAGGCGCCGTCGTCACTGAACTCGATGGACACGAAAGCCGCGTTTTCCAAGTAAGCTGGTCGGCGGATGGACGACAGATTGCCTCGGCCTCAGGAGATAGTGCGAGTGCCACGTGGGAAGCAGAAACTGGCCAGCTCGTTCGGCGGCTCTTGGGACACGACGCTTGGGTGAACGGTATCGCCTGGGCGCCGGACGGCTGCCGAGTTGTATCTTCATCCGGTGACAGCACAGTGCGCGTATGGAATTCCGAAACGGGTGAACAGGAGGCAGTACTCGAAGGGCACGCAGGAAGAGTGTATTCCGCCACGGTGGATGCAACCGGCCGAGTGGTAGCATCACATGGGGGCGACGGAGACAACACCGTTCGGATTTGGCGGCTTGATACGTTCGAACTGCTAGCAACATTGCGCGATATCAAGCGTGCAAACTATCAGTCACTGGAGTTTCACCCAGCTCGACCCATGCTGGCCGCCCGGGCTGACGACGGACGCTCAGTCCTCGTCTGGAAGCTAGACCTCGACCGGATGCTCGGGGCTGCCCCCGTTGCGGACAGCGTGCGGTATGCCAATGCCAAAGTCGTGCTCGTCGGCGATACCGGGGTTGGGAAATCCGGGATGCGCGAGCGGCTTGTCCGCAGTGAGTTTCAGCCCACGATCTCCACGCATGCCCGCGTCGTCGAGACACTGCAGATGGAACGCGTGGACGATCTCGTCGCACCGGACCGGCAGATTGACCATGAGACACTGTTGTGGGACCTCGCCGGACAGCCCGGATACCGGCTCGTCAATCAATTGTCACTGGACGATGCGGCGGTGGCTCTGGTGATGTTCGACGCGCGGAGTGAAACCGATCCGTTCAGCGCCGCACGGTTCTGGGCCAAAGCACTCGACCAGTCCCGCTCCGGCACCGGGCTGAAGAGATTTCTCGTGGCCGCCCGCGTTGACCGCGGCGGGGTCGGCGTCAGTCGGCAGCGGATCGACGAGTTCTGCCAGCAACACAAGTTTGACGGCTTCTACCGCACCAGCGCCCTCACCGGAGAAGGCTGCGACGAACTGAAAGCTGCCGTCTTCGCCGCCATCGACTGGACGAAACTGCCGATCATCTCGTCCAGCCGCCTGCTGACGGACATTCGGATGTTTGTCAAAGAGTTGGATGACCGGCAGCGGCTGCTGAGCGTCCACGGCATGTGGGAGGCGTTTTGCGTTGCGGACGGGGTGGCTGGCGGTCGAGCGCAGCGAACCCCCAGTTCGGAACAAGCTGGGGGCTCACTGCGTTCGACCCCAGCCACCCGGGACACGGACGTCTCCGCCGAGGAATTCGCGTCGTGTCTGCGGCGGCTGCATCAGGCGGATGCGGTCGAACTGCTCGACTATGGCGCGGACCACGAGGCTCCGGGGCAGGACGTCGACGTGCTGCTCGACCCGTATCGATGCGTACGGCTCGTCCATCGTCAACGCCGCGCGGGACGAACCGGACGGATTCGGGCATCTGTTCGAAGCCGACCTTCTGACCGGTCAGTTCCCGCTGGAGTCCGACGAACGTCTCGACGATAAGGGTGCCGAACGCAAAGTGCTGGTCGGCGTGGTGGAACGGTTTCTGGAGCGCGAGATCGCACTCCGCGAACGCATCGACGGCGTCGACTTTCTGGTGTTCCCCTCGCAGTACCAGCGGGAAGCTCCGTTCCCGGGCACGACGTCGTACGGCATCCGGTACGACTTCTCGGGCGCGATGGAGAGCGTGTTCGCGACGCTGGTCGTGCGACTGGCTCACCACACGGGTTTTCGCGACCGGGACTTCTACCGCAACGCCGCGCGGTACGAGGCGACCGACGGCGGCCGCTGTCTGATCCTGTTCGAAGACCAGGGCGACGGCCGCGGCCGCATGTCGGTGTTCTTCGAGGACAACGCACCGGACAGCGTGCAGCAGATGTTTCTGCAGTACGTCTACACGCACCTGCAGCGCAAGGCCCTGCCCGGCAGCATCGTGCGCAAGCGAGCCTACCACTGCCCCGCCTGCGGCTACCTGTTCGACGACGAGGTCGTCGACCGCCGCCTGCACCGCGGCGACGACGAAATTACCTGTTCCGACTGCGACACACGGTCGCCCTTATACGACTTGCTTCTGACCGACGAAGACCTGCACCGAGAGACGATCGGCCACATCGACGCCGATGCCCGAGCCGCCATGCACCGCCAGCTCGCCGTGTCAGCGATCCAGGGCAAGAAACGAGCCGGACGTTTTGACGTCGCCGTTCTCTACGGAGAACCAGACCGAGCGCACGCGTTGTGGCTGTCCGAGGCCCTGCAATCACTTGGACTACGCGTCTGGCTGGATGTGTGGCAGCACGATTCATCGCGATCCTGGTCGGACACGTTGGAGCAAGCACTACCACAACACGTCCGCAGTGTGATTGCTTGTGTTGGCGAGGCCGCTCCGTGGTCCGATCCGGCCACGCTTGAGTCTGCTGATTTGCTGCGCGAACGAGCCGCCCAGTGTGTGTTGGCGACCATTGAGACGTTGCGACAGTACATGGGCCTAAAGAATGTCCCAGCCGAGTTTGGCGAGTACCGACAGTTTTCCCTCGGTGTCAGTGTCTTAGGTGACCATTTAGGGACCGCAGGCGAAGAGTGGACACTCCCGTTTGCCCGATTCGTAACTGTCATCACCGGCCGGACACGCGAAGGGATCGACATCCTTCACCATGCATCGGAAGCCTTGGAACACAAAGCGAAAGAATCACGTGAACGACGTTCGGCAACGGCAGCGAGACCCGACGCCAGCGTGATCGTTACGTTTTCGATACCGACACTGGGCGCCAACCGCGGCCAGGGATGGAAGTTGGCGATCGACCGGCTCGTCGAATCGTTACGTGTACAACTGGCCGAAGTCATCGGGGCGCCCGCCGAGTTCGTGACGACGGAGCGCACGATCGCAAAGTCCCGTCGCGCCGAATTCCGATTCGCAGCCGCGGAGGACGTCCTGCGTCTTTTCGCCATGATCCGCACGCGCGACTCGTTCATGGCCGATGTGCTGGAACGCTGGTCAATCGACGTCGAGCAGTTTCAGCGGGACAACGAAACTGTCGAAGCTGAGGTACGTCGACGGCTGCGACCACCCAATGTTGGTATCGCAATCAGTCATTGGGATATCGAACCGAGTCCGGCGCCGCGGTTGAACTGCCATCGAGTTGAACTGTCCAACTTCCGTTGCTTCGAACACCTTGAACTCGACCTGAATCGCGAATCTTCACTCGAAGGTTGCTGGACGTGTCTCGCAGGGATCAATGGCTCTGGGAAAACATCCGTGCTGCAGGCCATCTGCCTGGCACTCGTCGGAAAGACAACCGCCATCGACATTGGCCTCGGAATCCTCGCACGGACCCAGCGGCTGGCGGAAGGATCGCCGCAGCCGACAGATGTCGAAGTGACCTTCAGCGATGGTCAAAAGCACGTTTTCAGGCAGGGTCTCACGATTGACGGAGACGACATACGAACCACGGGACAGCACAGCCATCCGTGGCTGGTTCTGGCTTACGGCGCCACACGGAATCTGTCTGACCGACCGGACCGGAGTTCTTCAAACGAGGGTATTACGGCTCGTCGGCAAATGACGTTGTTTGATCCCTACGCACGAGTGGCCAGTGCGAAGACCGCACTGGACTTCGTGAACCCCAACGAGCCGTTCTTCGGACTGTTCTCAGGCTTACTCAAGCAGTTGTTTCCGGATGACCTGCGCTTCGAGCTTCGGGTCGGAGCACCGCGTTTCCGAGTTGAGAACGAGTCTGTGACCGCCATCGATCTTCCCGATGGGTTCCGCTCCAGCGTTGCCTGGCTGGCTGACCTCTGTCATGCATGGTGTGAAGAGAATCCGGACGTCGCAAAGAAGGCGAAACCGTCCGACATTGAAGCCGTCGTGTTGATCGACGAGATCGACCTTCATCTGCATCCGTCACTGCAGCGAACACTCGTGCCTGCGTTGCGCAAGGCGCTGCCGAAGGTGCAATGGATCGTCACAACACACTCGCCGTTGGTGCTCTCTTGTTTTGACAAGAATGAGATCATCGCGCTCGACCGGTCTGAACCAGGCGGTGTGCGGCATCTCGATCGGCAGATTATGGGGTTTTCCGTTGACGAGATCATCGAGTGGCTCATGGGAACTGATGCCACCAGTGCCGTGATGGAAGAGCGACTCGCCGAAGCCGAACGCTCCCGCGATGCCGTGACGCGCGATATCGCCGAGGTGCTGCGTCAGTCGCGCGATGCTAACGAGTCTGAAGCCCGGCAGCGGCTGGATGACCTGGCTTCGCAACTGGACCAGTTGGAGCCATGAGACGCATTCGTCAATTGAGCCTGCGGCTGCCGACTCTGGACGTTCACGGGACGGGCGGCAAGAAGGCACAGCAACATCTCGTTGCGAAGTCGGCAAACCCGGCCGCGAAACTCAGCTTCCCGGACCACTGGAATAAGACGGACGTGCGGGGCGCCTTGTTCGCCAGCCACGGTCATGTGTGCGCCTACTGTGGGCGTGCTCTGCCTGATAATGACCGCGGAGACGTTGAGCACTTCCGTCCAAAGGGAAAAGTTGACGGCGATGACGCTCACGGTGGCTACTGGTGGCTGGCCTACGAATTCAGCAACTATCTGCTGAGCTGCTCGGCATGTAACCGTGTCTACAAGCGTGATCGCTTTCCTCTCCGAAACGGCGCGACACGCCGGACCTATGCAACCCGAGGAAGGCTTTTTGAAGTTGCACACTTTTTCTTGGGGGCGGCAGATTGGTCTTGTGTGAAATGCGAACACTCCCCATCGACCAGATCTTTGGATTCTCACCAGCCGACAGGGAGTGTCGCGATGATCATGGTCAAGGATTCGACCAGGGACCTCAACCGATTCCTCAAGTTGTCCTCGCTCAACGAGTTCGCTCGCGGGATGGTCATGAGAGTCGTCCTCACGTTCATGCTCCATCGCGGACGCATGTCGTGCTCGCAGGCTGGCGGAGCCATTCGGACCGAACCGGTCCATCGCAGCCAGATCACACGCTTCCTCGCCCGCACGCGCTGGCAGAAAGACGACTTCAACGAGCCTCTGCGGAAGCAGTTGCTCGCGCTGGAATCCACGAAGGGGCGGTTTCTGTATCTGATCGATGCCACGCTGTGTGGTCAGTCGGGCAAGAAGACACAGAACACCTACAGCACGGGAAATCGCAACAAACGTCGTCGCAAAAAAGGACGGCGTTACGGCACGAAAAAACACGCCCGACGAAGCTGTCACAGCTTCACGTTCGGGCTGCTGATCACTCCCTCGGGGTATCGGCTGCCGTTTCAGATTCCGCACTACACCAAAGAATACTGCAAGGCCAAGGGACTGACGCATCGGACCACCGCGGAAGCGGCCGCCGACCTGATTCGCTCACTGCCGCTGCCCGAGGGTTCGGATGTGGTCGTGCTGGGCGATACGGCGTACGACGCGAAAGTGGTGCGCGAGGCCTGCGACGAACAGAACTATCTGTGGATATTTCCTGCGAACCCCGAACGTGTGTTCGATGGCCCGGTGGGCTCCCGACCGAAGCTGCGTTCGCGTTTGAAGGACTGGACGAGTCTGTCGCTCAAGACGATCAGGCTGCGTGCCTCAACGGGGAAGTATGCCGATTACCGGCGCTTGTCGCGTTGGCGTATGGGGCCGAAACTGAAACCGCGCGTGTACACCGCGCATCAGGAGAAACGGCAAGTGCGTTCGGTTGGCCGAGTGCAGCTCGTTTTTTCGACAATGAAACCAGACTTGAAAAAAGCGACTCCCGACGACGTCAAGATCCTGATGACCAACGCGGTGGACATGAGCCTGACCGAGGTGATCGAACTGTACTCGCTGCGCTGGCAGATCGAGCTGTTCTTCAAAGAACTGAAATCGACACTGGGGTTCGACGAGTATCGTTTCGAGCGTTTCGAAGCGGTGGAGGGCTGGGTGAACAGTGCGATCACGACAGTGCTGTATCTGGAGTGGCAGCGAGCGCGTCACCTGACGAGCAAGCGTCTGACCGAGGAGCAGAAGCGCTGGTGGTCCTCTCAGCGTCTCCACGGACTGTGCGAAGCGTTCCGGCAGGAGGTCGAGCAGGAAGAATTAAAATTCCTGTCAAACCGTCTGAAAACACCGGGAGGCATCTCCAGACTGAAACGGATTCTCAGCAACGCAACCCCCAAGGAATACAGAGCGAAAACATAAAACACCGCAAAAGTGTGCAACTTCAAAAGGAAGGCTATGGGGCGAGGCACGTGTTCTGCTCCACCCAATTAGAGACTCTTCTGCTACGCGACCGATTGAAGCCTGGTTCGAGGTTGATCTCGCTTCAGACATTTGTCCGATCCGACCAGCGTCAGAACTCAGCCGCGTCGAAACCCGGCAGGTGGACGGCACTCTGGATTTCTTCCGGATCAACCGCAGTCCACGGCTGGTGCGTGCCCGGATTGAAAAGCAGGCTCAGGTGAGTGCGGCGTTGCGTGCGGGCGATGTTACCCAGGCACAGCAGCTGGCCATTCGCTTTCAACCGCAGAGTCTCGTAGCACGTCAGGTGCTGCTTGACGCGGGTCAACCACTGCCTGACGAAGACCGAGAACTGCAATGGCTGACTCAGGAGCTGGTAGCGGACCTGCATATTGCCCTCCGACTGCTGCGTACATTTCGCGACGACAGGAAGATCGAGCGCGACGCTCGAGAATTGAGGTGGGCCCTGGCCGTCCTGTGCTTTCGGCCACCGGTCGGAACGACTGCAACAGCAATTGACACTGTCACTCGCCTTGGATTGATGCCATCGGTGACTCCTTTGGTTGCGATTCTCTGACCGACCACTGACAGCACGTCGGCCGTGCCTTCGGATTCATCTCGACTGACAGGCAGTTCATGTGGGAACCTCTGGTGGGCATGGAATCCCGGCTTGTTCATGGAGCAATGGAATGCGCATCCTATTCGCGGCAGTGCTGCTGGTCTCTCCTGCCGTTGCGTCATCGGCTCATCCGCTGACCACTCTGCTCAAGTCACTGCCGGAAGTCGAATCGGTTTCGGAACAGTCTGGTGATTCTGGCGATCACGTCATCATTCACTTGCGCGACTGGCATTACGTCGATTTCGATTCGTTCACCGCCGATCTGCGTGATTCGGATCCGGACATTTCCGACGGCGATCTGGAGCGAGCCTATCGGGACCATTTGCGGCTCGTCCAGGCTGTCCAGGCGGAACAGCGGCGACTGATCCGACGGCTGATTCGAGCGGGAGTTCGCACCGTCTATCTGGAAGGGCTGACTCCGGGGATCGAGCCAGTGTTTCCCGTGATCTGTCGGGCCGTCTGCAGTAATGACAAGCCGTCGCTGACAGAGTTGTTCGAACTCCCCAATCCGCTTGCCATGCGATCGGCCGGGCAACTGCTGGCCGACGGTGAAGCGCTGACGATCCGAGCTGTCGATTCCGATCAGACGTTGGCCGAGTGCAACCCGATCGACGAATCCGGCCAGTTCCGCGAAGTTGCCGTCGAGACCATTGAGCGACGCGAAGACCACATGGTCCGGACAGCGGGGTCCGCGAAACAGCCCGTACTGCTCCTGCTGGGAGGCGGCCACGACCTGTCAAACAACGTCGCGCGTGTCGAGCGCGATGCGCCCGGACTGATTGTTGTCACAACTCACCAGTACGCTGCAGCCTCGGGACAGACTGAGGACTGAACGACACACGCCGAGCGCTCGCAGTCAATTGCCACTTGGCGTCGAGGCAGTCGTGACATCACTTTGCGGTTTATCAGGCGCGTCGTCCGGGCGGTAGATCCAGCGAGGGTCGCCCTGAGCCCGCACTTCTCGCTCGTTCTGCTTAAATTTATCGCCAGGACGCCAGTACTTCTGAATAAGCGTCTTGCGCCAGACGACCACCGTGTCGTCCGCCTTTTCCGGGGGCACTGTGTAGTACCACTGAGTCGTGTCTGCGTCTGCCGGGGGGACAGCGCCCTCTTTAAACAGGTCACCGACCCCAGCCGCGGCTTGCCAACGAGTTTCGAAGTCGCCATTCCAAATCTGATCGTTGACGCGAATCTCACCAGCATCAGCCAGAACCTGCAGGTCGGCATAGGCGACGGGTCCTTTGACCAGCTTGTAACCGTTGGAGAATCCCGACAGGAACAGCGTGAAGAAGTCTGTCTCGGGGTTCACGTTGCGAAACATTGCAATGCCGTAGATCGCCGGAGGGTCTGTTGCATCCACAGCGACAACTGGCGGGATTCGCTGCACGGCTGTGACCGAATTCACCAGCACGCGGATGCGTTCACGTCTCTGAATGGCCGCCTGTGCTTCCGGGATAATCGAATCCGGAACTGCGATCCGTACGCCATTATCGTTCGACACCAGGGTGATCTGTGGAATGAACAGATCGGGGACAGGGTCCTTATCGTAGACATTCACCGGCACCGTGTCGGACAGGTCTTCCTGACGTTCGATTTCCCGGTTCACCGCGCGGTACGTGAGGTAATAAATCAGTTCCTTCTTTTTCATTCGGGTGCGCGGATCGGTCACATCGAGTTCGATCAAGCGCAGTGATCGAAACTGAAGTTCGAAGACCCACAAATCGTTCTGAGCCTGCCGCTCCTCACCACTGGCAAACGGAGCGGCCAGGAAGTCGAAGCCCTTGACTCCGAGCGGCTTTTGAGCCACCGCCGCCGGGACAAGCGCGCCGAAGATCGTCAGAAACGTAACCAATCGAGCTGAATTCATCGCAGAATCTCCGCCAGTCGAAAGCCGCATCGAATGCAGGATCGAATGCAGGATCGACTATATCAATGCGGAATCTGCAGATGCAACGTGTTACTCAGCAGACTCGGCGCCGACCGACACGCCGCCAGACGGAAACCGCGTGCGACGTGAACAGTCATGACAATGTGAATGACAGGACAACTCCGTTCGTAGTAACCGCATTCATGCGGTTCATGCATCAGGGACGCGCATGTGGTTCGCAGACGCCACGTGTGCCGGTCATTCCGATTCCGCCGATCGTCCGGACTCTGCGGCATCGGACGCCGCGAGTAGCGCGTCCATGAAGTCCTCATACGGGTCATCGGGTCCCAGGATGCGCACGACGAGTGAAGTCGATCCGGATCGAATCGCGAGACAGCGAAACCGGCGAATGACCCAAACGAGCAGGACCACGATGCCGATTCCGTATACTGGCAGTGTCGCCAGGCCCAGAACGAACAACCGGGGATCGCGCGACGTCGAGATTGCCACCGACTCCACTCGGGCCAGACGCAATTCGATATGACGCCGGGTTAGAGGCGTACGCGTCTCTTCGATCACTCGCGAATCTTCGAGTGAAAGTGTCGTGCTGCCAAAGGTGCCGGGAACAATCAGGCCAATAAAACGACCGGCCGGCTTGCCCGACACGGATTGCTCACGTCCCCCGTGCTGGCGACCGTGTTCCCTCGTGCGACGTGGGACTGGCGACGAGTCGTCGACCGCGTCGTATTGCTCTGCATGATTGGAGTCCGCGGCATCCCCGTCGTCTGGTACGGCAAGAATCTCACCGCAGACGGGGCACTTGACCCGCCGACCGGCAAGATCATCGCCAACGTTGAGCGTCTTTCCGCACGGACACTGAATCTCGATCGGCATTTCGGCTCCCGTCGCCATGTGAGCTGGAGCATTCAACCGGGCCAGTTGACCGCTTTGTTTCCACGGAGCGCCAGATTTGCCATATGCGCTGCGGACGCCGCACCGACTCCGGCTTCCGCGGGAGCGGTCGGCTTCTTGCGGCTGCGGATGCAGGAGAGCCAGTTGGCCAGGTGCAGCGTCTCGCCGTCCGGCTTGTCGTAGAAGTCTGCCCCGCGCAGGCCTGTGCCAAGGACCAGCTCGCTGTACTTGATCTTCTTCTTGCGTTCCGGATGAATCTCGTACCGACCACGATCGATGTACAGAGTGGCGTTGTCGCCCATGAACTCGACCATCGAACCATTGCGGGCGTTGCTGAACGTGCCCTCGAAGTAAACCTGCACGTCTTGCTTGGGATATCTCAGGATGGTCTGCACCGTATCCGGCGTTTCCCAGATGCCCTCGGCCATGTACCAGTCGCCAATGCTGGCGGCGTATTCAGGATGGTCGAGGTCCAACAGCCAGTGGACGACGTCGATCCAATGCACCATCAGGTCTGTAAAGATGCCGCCGCCAAAGTCCCAGAACCAGCGCCACTGGCGAAACCGGTAAGCATCGAACGGCTGATCCTTCGCGTTGCCGAGAAAGGTCTTCCAGTCGACACCGGAGGCGTCGATGTTGATGTTGCGGCTGCGCGTGCGCGGTGTGTTGCGATTCCAGGTCAGATGGACCTTGTGAATTTTCCCGAGCGCACCCGACCTCAGGATCTCATTCGCCTTAACGATGTGCGGCATGCTGCGCTGCTGCATACCCACCTGCACGACCCGTTTATTGCGATTCTGAGCGGCGATGACGGCTTCGCCCTCCGACAGGTCATGCGTCAGTGGCTTTTCGACGTAGACGTCCTTGCCGGCATCGCACGCGGCAATGGTCAGCGGCACGTGCCAGTGGTCCGGCGTGCCGATCACCACAGCATCGACATCGTTGCGGTTTAACACGTCCTGATACTTCTTCGTTGTGAATGCGCGGGTGTCGGCCAGGTCACGGCCTTTGGCCAGATGCTCGTCCCAGATGTCGCACACGCCGACAATCTTCACGCCGGGTATCTTCGGCAACGACTGCATCAGCCGACGGCAACGACCACCAGTTCCAATGCAGGCGACATTGACGGTCTCGTTGGCCTGATAGCCTGATGAGGTTGCGGTGTAGCCGGTCGTGATGGCACCGGCCGTGCCAACGCCAAGTTTCTCAACGAAATCGCGACGATCAAGCTGATGACTCATGCGCAGACTCCTGTGTCAGGTGGACCGAATTCGCGTGCGAGTTGCTATCGAAGCCGACCGTTGGAAACCTCGTACGCCGACAGCACACTGGCTCCGTTCGGCGCGGGAGGTGTCGCCGAGCCACATTGCTCAGTGGTGGCTTAAATTCCGACACTCCTGCGATTTATGGCCCATGTCATGGTGGTTCAATCGGTGATTCAAACAGGATACCGATCCAGATGCACGCGACCATCCCGGAATCGAATTCGTAGCCTCAATGATGCGACATCCAAAACACCACTGACTCATGTCAGCACTCGAGGGCGTGGGAGAGTGCCGTGCGGACTCCTGACACGCGAATTTCCTTGCCAGCCGTTTCCGTTGCACGACAACGTCGCGGCACGGATGACACCGTCGGCAGATTGGTTCTGTTTCCGTTAGATTGAGAGACGGTGGATTGTCGAAGGTGTTCGGGAGCGTTCGATGTCTGGCTCGTGGCCGAATTCTCAGGATTACAACGAGGCGGTGCAGAATCCGAGGACGACGAGGAGAATTCTGGTCCGGCGTCTTACGATGAGGACGACTATTACCAACGTCGCCGCCGTAATCGGGCAAACCGTAAGAAGCCACCACCGGGACGCTGGAATTCCACTCAGGTATGGCTGCAGAAGTACTGGCCATTCCTGGTGCTCCCCGCCGGCATGCTGGTCATTGGCCTGCTGATTGTTGGTTTGCAGAATCTGTGGACATCCAATGAAGCTTTGGTGTCGCAGGTCACCAACGACCAGCCGACGGGATCTGATTTCCGGACAGTCACCACGCCGGTGACGCCGCCTACTGTCGTTCGTACGGGAATCCGTGCCGGGCAAGTTCACGATGGGCTCGCCGCCGGATGAACCAGACCGAGCACCTGATGAAGACCAGGTCGAGGTGACACTCACACAGGAGTTCTGGCTGGGGAAGTACGAGGTCACTCAACGGGAATGGCGTGAGGTGATGGGCACTGAACCGTGGAAAGGCCAGAAATATGTGAAGGAGGGCGATCAAATCGCGGCAACGTATGTGAACTGGAATGACGCGGTAGCTTTTTGTGGGAAGCTGACGACTTCCGAGCGTGAGTCGGGCCGTTTGCCCGATGGCTGGGAGTACACGCTGCCGACCGAAGCGCAGTGGGAGTATGCGTGTCGGGCCGACACGCCGACGGCGTACAGTTTTGGAGACAGCGAATCGGCGCTGAGTGACTACGCCTGGTGGGGCGACTTCGCTACTGACGGAAATGCGAGGGCCGAGAAGTATGCTCATGCTGTCGGCCGCAAGCGGCCGAACGCGTGGAACCTGCACGGCAACGTGCGGGAGTGGTGCCGGGACTGGTATGGCATAGCGAAACTGCCAGGTGGGACAGATCCACTGGAAACGTCATCGCGTTTGTTCCGGGCGTACCGGGCCGGTTGGAGACTCGCAATTGATGACGCGTTGTGCGCAAATGGCGAACAGGCGTCAGTATCTCTGCAGACGCAGTAGACACCATGACGGATACCGCACACTCGGCCAGACATTCACATGCCACGACAGGACGACACTGCAAACACGTCGAGAACGACGCAGGGAAAAGTCCGACGGATTGGGACTGCGGTTGGTATGACGGCCGCACTTGTCGGCGTGCTTGCCTCCCAATGGCAACGTGTGGCGGAGAACCCCGACTGGGCGGCGCTGGTCAGCCTGGCCTGGTGTCTGCTGACAGTCTTCCTGTACCGGGTCTGGGTCGAAGTCGAACAGGACGCGGTCGATCACACGGCCGGTCTGCTGCGGGCCGCTCCAGCAGCCGCACGGGACATCATCGGTCGCACGTTCGACTGGATGAAAGCGGCGATCGCGCGGCGCAGTCCGGGCTTCCGGCGGCGGTACCTGCGCGAAATGCAGATGGAGCACGGTCAGTTCAATGACCGCGGACTCGGCCTGATCAATGCCATGCGGATCGACCTGGAAAAAGTCTATGTCGACCTGCGGGCCTCGGCGCGCGTGAACCTCGACCGTTCCCCCTCCATGATTGGCCCGGTCCGCGAGGGCACGCATTCGGTCTGGCGATACCTGCGCGATCTGGAACGCGACGGCTCGCGCGCCCTGGCCATCGTCGGAGCGCCGGGCAGTGGCAAGACGACGCTGCTCAAACACGTCCTGCTGACGCTGGTCCGAAACCGCCAGCGAAAACATCGTGTGCGGGCCCGGCTGCCCGTGCTGCTGGAACTCCGGCACGTGCATCGCGAGATCACGAAGTTCAAGAAGAAGGTTCCGGATCTGGAAGAGGTCCTCGACCGGCACTTTCAGGACGCACGCACCTATCCCGGACTCGGCGGCAAAGTGCCCGCAGGCTGGTTCCGGCGACAGTTGCAGCGTGGCGGATGCCTGATCCTGCTGGACGGACTCGACGAAGTCGCCGATCCGCAGAAACGTCGGGCCGTCTCGAACTGGATCGGCGCACAGCTCCGCCGAGACATCGGAACGAAGAACGTCTTTGTGGTCACGTCGCGTCCGCAAGGTTACCGCACCGCTCCACTGGATCGCGCGGTGGTGCTCGAAGTCCAGCCGTTCTCGCGCCGCCAGGTAACGGCATTCATCCGCGCGTGGTATCACGCCAGCGAGGTCGTCAGCAGCGGCCGCATGGACAATGACAAGGTGCGTCGTCGGGCCGAGAAGGACTCCAGCGACCTGCTCGGTCGGCTGCAGATCACACCGTCACTGCTCGACCTGACGGCGAACCCGCTGCTGCTGACGATGATCGCGATGGTACACCGCTACAGCGGTGCGTTACCCGGCAGCCGCGTGCAGTTGTACGAGTCGGTGTGCAAGGCGCTACTCGAAGGCTGGCGGCAGGCCAAAGGCGTCGAAGAAGATCTCACCGGTGACCAGAAGCTGACGGTCCTGCGTCCGCTGGCCCGGCACATGATGGATGTCGAACTCCGCGAGATCCCGCACGCCGATGCTCTCGCTGTCATGACCCCGGCGCTGCAACTGATTGGCCTCGAGCGTTCCCGCCATGACGGCTTTCTGGCGGAACTGCAGGCCGGCAGCGGTCTGATCCTCGAAATGGAATCCGGCGTGTGGGCCTTCGCCCATCTGAGTTTCCAGGAATACCTGACCTCGGCGGACTGGCTCACAACGCCGCCCCCGGTCCCTGCCTGGCAGCAATGGATCGGCGAGACCTGGTGGCGTGAAACGCTGCTGCTGTACGCGGCCCAGAGCGACGCCAGTGGCATCGTCACCGCCTGCCTGGACGACGCGGCGCCCCAGTCCCTGGCACTGGCGCTGGATTGCGAACGCATGAGCCGCACGCTGCAGACCGACGTCCGCGAGCGACTGAACGCGACGCTCCACGCAGCGCTGCGGTCACACGACCCGGACGTATTCACTCCGGCCGCCGAGGCCGTGCTGATCCGCTCGCAGCAGGACTTTGTCGCCCTGGACGACGGCGCGCGGCAGATCGGCACGCGCCCCGTGGCGCAGGCCGAATATCAGCTCTTCCTGCTGAGCGATCCGGATGTGATCCCGTTTTATCGGCCACCCCACTGGAACGACGGATGGTTTCCGGGGCTCCCGGACGAGCCGGTGCTCGGCATGCTCCCCCACCGCGCCGTGAATTATTGTCAGTGGCTGGACGGCCGCTTCCCCGCGTGGCAGCATCGCCTGCCATCTGCCGCGGAATTACCAGCGTCTTCGGAGGAGCAGGACTGGCTCGCCTGGCACCGCGGACAGTCCGGCGACTTCACGCTTTCGACTCCGACCGAGTCTCTCCGGAGCCAACTGTCTGACCTGTTCTCCGAAGACGACCTCCTGGATGCGTCGGCCGCCCGCGCCCGCGACCGCGACCTCGACCTCGACCGCGCCCTCGCCCTCGGCCGCGCCCTCGACCGCGCCCTCGACCGCGCCCTCGCCCGCGACCGCGCCCGCGCCCTCGCCCTCGACCCCGACCTCGACCTCGCGTGGAGTACGGCGACTTGCCTTGTGAGATACGTCACTGGTTCGTCACAGGATCCGGATCAGGAAACTGTTTTTTCGTATCCTGACAAATGTCCGAGTTCCGCCGAGGCACGGAGTTGGCTGGAGCAGCTGAACGGCGTGTCAGGAATTGATGAACGGGAGCGGCGACTGCTGTCCCTCATCAGGAGTCTGGTCGGCGTCGTCGCCAGCGAGACTATCGACGAGTCGCTGCGATCCTGGCGGCATTATCTGATGCACGTGCTCCGCATCGTGCTGGAGCACGAGCAGTCGCAGGACACAATGCTCCACCGCGCCGGCTCAGCCATCGATCGCCTGCGTCCCTCACGCCGCAACCAGGCGCGATGGACGGAAGCAATCCGCGCAGCCCAGCGTGAACTGTACACGTTCCTCCGCGTGATCGACGCCCGGGAGCGCAGCGAGCTACCAGCCTGGGAGGCCATCCTCGTGGTCCGCGAACCCCGCGATTCGTGAAGTCCAAACGGCCCCAGTCGTTCCAGGTCTGCGGTAGCCGAAGTCGCCAGCGTCTTTGGCCAGTCTCTCGAACATGCGGGAATTCCAAACGCTGGCGAGTTCGGCGACCACGGAATTCAGCCGAACCTGGAACTACTGGGTTCCGCTGGACTGCAGGGTGTGACAAGCGAAGCGGACGGTTCTCCCGGTGAGTCGGCGCGGGCAGGCATGGATCACCGTGCGGGGCAACGTGGCTCGGAACCGCTTCGCGCCGGCCCACCGCATGCCTGGCCGCTGACGCAATCCGAAATCGATTCCGTCCAGGCAGACGGTCGAAATTCGGATCCCCGCGTCAGGAGAGAAATAATGAAGCCGAAGGGTTTGCTTCGAGCCTTGGTCAATGGCAGCTGACCGGGGCCTTTGTGCTTCACACGCGATCGTAATTCCGTGCCGAATACCACACCAGCGGCTTTCGGCGGCTCTCAGGAATCGACGTAAGTCCTTATCCAGTAAAGTACACCCGGGAGGATTCGAACCTCCAACCCCCGGTTCCGAAGACCGGTATTCTATCCAATTGAACTACGGGTGCGTTTGCGTGACCACGGTCACTCGGCGGGCGGCAAGTTATCGGATTCGAATTGCGGAATCCACCACTCCGGCGATGTCTACGTTCCAGGACGCGTTACCGGGTGCCGGGTGCCCTGCGCGGGACCTCTTCGACGTGTTTCAGAAACTCGCGGGCTGCAAAGCTGGCGAACATGGCGAGGTCCTGGTCGCCAGACTGGACGAACGTGGCTGGAGTGTCTGAAGGGCGCAGGCGTTTGGCTCGATCGAGCAGCTTGCGCATCGCTGGGACGGCCGTGCCTGCAACTGGTCCCAGCAGTTCGATCGTGCGAGCCGCATGGAGGACCACCGTCAGGTCATCGTGGTCCAACAGTTGAATCAAAGCAGGGGTCGACTTACTCAGGTGACCGTGACGTGCGAGCGCATCTGCTGCCGCGATGCACACACAAGGTGAATCGTTCAGCAGGAGTGATTCCAGCTTCGCGACCAGCCATTTGGGTAGTTTTTTCAGGCTGATCGCCGCCACCGCTGCCCAGTAACGTTCGCCGGCGGTTGGCAGTCGGAGCCAGTCATAGATCAACTGAGGAGATACGCGACCAACAATCCGCCGGGCCCATCGGGCGGCGCTGATGGTACGACAGAGGTCACTGTCCCTGCCCTCGTTCGGGCAATACTCATTTTCAACCGTCCACGGGGCCGTTTCGCCGAACAGTTCAACTGCCAGAGTTTCGGGAATAAATCCAAGGTCGTTGAAACTGTGCCTTCCATGTGCCTCTCGGAGCCGCTCCAGCGTTTGTTTATGCTCCTTCGACCCCGCGAGATTGACGAGATTCCACGGGTCTGCCTGGCAATCGTACAGTTCTTCGATTGGCCGTGTCGGCGCCGCAAAGTGCCATTGTGCATCGGTCATCGTGCCGCGATCGGTGAGCCGGTAGAACTCGTGCCTCACCTCCCCGAGATCGGGCCATGCCGTGGGCTGGTTGTAACCCAGGTGCGGCATGTAGTTCCGGATATACAGATACTGTTTATCACGCACTGAACGTGCCAGATCGATTGCCTCATCGACACGGTCGCGATGTCCGAATGCATAATGGCGACTCGATCCCTGATCTTTCCCCAGGAATGGTCGTCCGGCGTTGGCGTGCATGTAAAGGAGGGCACTCCACATCCACGAGATTGAGCACTGTCCATGCAAAGTCCACGAAACTGACAAGTCGATCTGTCGACTCGCCGGGTACGGTTGGAGCCAGGTGTCGATATTTGTCGGGGAATCGAATCATCAGTGGGACGTGCATCCCGGAATCGAGTAACGCACGCTTGTGCCGTGGCATGCCCGAGCCGTGGTCCGAGAAGAAAAAGACAATCGTGTCGTCAGCGAGGCCGTCGTCTTCGAGCTGCTGCAGGATATTGCCGACCTCTTTGTCCATGGCCGTGACGCAGTCGTAGAAACGTGCGACGGTCTTGCGAATAATCGGCGTGTCCGGGTAGTACGGCGGGAGCGGGGCTTTGGCCGGGTCGTGGATTTCGTCGGGAGACAGGCGGCTCTGGACTTCTTTAACGAAACGGTCGTACGTCCAGACCATCGTGCGGGACTGGTGTGACGTCATCAGATTGAAGACGCTGAAGAACGGCTTGTATTGCTGATCGACCGGGCGCTTTCGCCAGTGAGCCGTGTTGCTGCTTTCGTTCCAGGATTCCTCGACGAGGCGTTCCCAGCTCGATGTGTTGTAGTCCGTCTTTGAGTTGTTGGTCGTGAAGTAGCCAGCCTTGCGCAGATACGACGGAAATCCATGGATGCTCTTCGGGATGGGAAACGCGGACCGCATGTTGTGAGTGCCGAGTGACGTCGCATAGACGCCCGTAATCAGGCAGGACCGCACCGGCGAGCAGACCGGTGCTGTCGCAAAGGCATGAGTGTAGCGCACGCTCTCCGAGGACAGGCGATCGATGTGCGGAGTGATAGCATAGTCATCGCCGTAGCAGCCGAGCGTGGGGCTCATGTCTTCCGCAGTAATCCACAGGATATTCGGCCGGTCGTCCGCATGAGTCGCGACAACCGCAAGTGTGGCCAGACAGCAGGCGGAAAGTCGGATGAGCTGGGGCATCGTCGGCTCTGTCGGAACGAACTCGTGACGAGATAACTACCCGGAAGGATCGTGATTCCGAATCAGGGCGGCAACTGTGACGTGAGTCGCATTAGACGTTCTGGCTGCGGCAGTGCCAGTCTCCTTCGTGGTCTCATTGCACCGCTGAACGCCGGCCGTGGGTCGGTATGGGATTGATGGCCGCAAGAAGCACGAATAGACACAAAGAAGGGAGACTTCGTTTTCGTGCCTTCTTGTGCTACTAACGAATCATGGTCTTGTCTCGTGCGCAAGTTCTCCGCGTTCGCCAGAACGGGGGTTGCAAGGCCCATCGGCACGTCCGAGAGAACTGCCGAACGCGCTTGGCGATTGACGGGTTGCGTTGATCGCATGAATCAAGCCCTCGAAACCATGTTTGGCTTTGCACAGCCGAGTGACTTACGAACGACAATCAGAGAGACGATGCAAACGACAGTCTCATACGATCAACCGCTGCCGGACGGTGTCGAGGATTTGCGGCCCTGGTTCATTGCACTCAGCGACATTTCAGATGTTGTCGACTGGCCGGCATTCTGGGGGAACGATCACCCCATCGAACTGGATGTCGGGTGCGGACGGGGACTGTTCCTGAACAATGCCAGTCTGGCGAATCCGGACGTGAATTATCTCGGGCTGGAACTCGACTTCGGGGAGGGCAGACGCGCCGCGAAACGTCTTTTGAAGAGGGAGGCTGCGAATGCCCGTGTGATCGGCGGTGACGCAATTACCGCTCTCAGGAATCACATGGCGCCTGATTCTGTCCAGGCCGTACATGTCTATTTTCCGGACCCGTGGTGGCGGAAGAAGCACCGGCGGCGGCGGATTTTCACTGATGAGCTGGTCGATCTGTGTTCGCGCGTGTTGATGCCCGGGGGGCACCTGCATTCATGGACCGATGTGGGCGAGTACTTCGAGGTGATCAAGGCACTGATGGATCACCACTCCGACTTCGAGACTTTGCCGGCACCACCGGAAAAGACGCCCGGTCACGACATGGATTATCAGACCAGCTTCGAGCGGAAGAAACGCAAGGAAGGCGAAACGATCTGGCGCGGTCTGTGGCGACGGTTGTGATCTACGCGGAGCTGTGAGGACCGAGCCACTCATTCCCCAACGGTCGTCGCGTCGGACGCGATCAACTCTCCGCTGCGTTCGACGTCCTCTTAACGCGGATTGAATGGCCAGTTGAGGACCATCCGGAACTCACCGTCGCTGCTGCTGCCGTCCCCGCCAACGCCTGTGACGTATGCGACAGACACGGTCTTGTCGTGGCCCATGTCGAAGATGCTGCCGAACAGCATGTTGACGGCTTCCCGGTCGGACGAGATATCCGTGATTCGATACGACGGACCACGCAGGACTGACGCGTCGCTCATACCGCGATCAAAGTGAAGTTCGACGATCGGAGCCCACCGCTGAGGCATCCAGAACGGCTCTTCCTCATGATCGTCGTGCCCGCCGTGTCCGCCATGATCGTCGTGTCCGCCACCGTGATCGTCGTGGCCACCACCGTGATCATCGTGGCCGCCATGACCACCACCATGTCCGTGGTCATCATGTGATTCGCCGAACCAGTAACCCGCCTGCAGATCGAACAGCAGATGCGACGAGTCGCGGTAACGACCGACCTTCCGCAGGCCCTGACCAGTCAGATTCAGTAATGCGTTGTTGGTGCCACCGGCGACGTCGTATTCGAAGAACCCCTGGAAAAACCAGTGGTCGTCCGGCACCAGGATGCCGGCAATGAAGGGTTTGAAGTGAATCGCTTCGTTGTCGAGTTCCAGGATGGGTACTCCGGCCAGATTGTCGATGGCGACGTCACTTCCGGTGGGCAGCGACATACCCAGGCCGCCGGACACAACGGCACAGTCCGACACATACAGTTCCTGCTTGAGGACCAGCAGCATGTTGCCGAACTCTGTTTGCGACGGTCCGGCTCCGTTTTCCAGAATGATGCGGTTGTCGAGAGCGGCCGCCATGTTGATGCGGCCTTCCAGCGAGAAATGTCCTTCGCCGAATGTCCGTTCCCAGGCGAGTGTGAATCGATCGATACTCTCGGCTCGGGACGTGGGTAACGCGTTGTTCACGATCGAGTAATCGAAGAACAGGCGGTTTGTTGTGCGGACCACTCCGTTGGTACCGACTGTTGTTCGCCCAAACAGGCCGTCAGCACTGGGACTGGGGACGGCCATGTCAACGACGTAGTCGAAGGCATACAGCGCGTCGAACAAGTCACCGTTGTTAACGGACCCGTTTAAGACTCCCGACGTTTCGGTGTCCTTGGCTCGAATGGCGGCAGACGTCGTCGGATCGAAGATTGTCGTGCCGTTAACCGCGTTGGCTGCGGCCAGGACGCCATTGGCGGCATTCAGCAGATTGCCGGACGGATCGACGATTGACACCAGGTCATATGGCTGGCCTGTTGCAGCAAACGCCGCATCGATCTGCGCGGTCGTCAATGTGCTGACCACGTTCTCTGACCCAACCGTACCCACGACCGTGAAGGGCTGGAACCCCGTACAGAGTCGGTTGAAGGTCTGAAGCTGCTGCGCGGTCACTGGCGAGGCGGAGTCGAAGATCGTCAGGTTGCTGCCACGGAGAATGTTGAATGTCCCGCCACCAGGCACGAGCGTGAGCGGCGAACCACCGACGGGATTATTGGCCGTCAGAGGCTGCGGTGTCAGTGTTCCCGCAACAGGAACCTGAAGACTGGTGACAATGACGCGGTCCACTGGAAACCGCAGCGATGCTTCTCCGGGCCCCCGGGAAAAGCTGCCGATCACGGGCGGCAGGTGATGCGGACCGTGGTGTCCAGCGTCGGGATCCTGACGCCATTCGTATCCTGGGCCAGCGGTGTAGTGTTCGTCTTCCGACGAGACAGTGAGAATCCCAGCCCACCATGGTTCGTCAGCAGCGTTCGCATTTGTCCCGGCGTACCACGATCCTGTCGCAGCCAGAATCGCCCGTGCAAGGAACCTTCGCAGCCAGCGACACCGTGATCCTTGAGTCGTCTCCGACATTCTGTCTCCCCCTCTGGTCCGTCAGCGGAATATTCCGGCCGCTATCGCCGCCCGGTTGCGACTCCCTCCCTGGAATCGCGGTACGCAGGACCGCACCATTGTCCAGATCGGCACACGGCACCGACCGTGTAAAGCTCACTACCGGATGAACGAGCAGATTCCGAAAAATCGATGTGATCGAAAGAACCAGACGAGACCAGCCGTTGGCGACTCGGACACCCTGGGCGTCGGAAGCGTAAGGGGTTACCGGTGCGTGTGGTTAAGAGCCCGGTTTTTCGATTGTCCGCGTGCCTGCGCGCACGGCTGATCAGTTCGTTGCTGCCGTTGGCGGAATATTCCCATCTTCGGACGGTGTTGATTGATCGGATCAATCTGCGACACTTGCCCGCGTCGTGCAACGGCGTGTCGTTGCGTTGCCCTTTCGATCATTGAGCAGTCCGCAGCACCGATGCCGGATACGAGTGACCACAAAACGCCTGTCGTCAGCCCGCCGCCTCAGGCGCCCGCTCCGATCGATCGAAAATCGCTGAATGCCCCGAACCTGATCACGCTCAGTCGTTTGTTGCTTGCGTTCGTGCTGTTTGGGCTGATCTATGTCGAGGGTTTCTGGATTGAATCGGCCGTGCTGTTCGCCGTCGCTGCGGCCACCGATTTCCTCGACGGGTACATCGCGCGCAAGTATGGACTTGTGACAACGTTAGGACGCATTCTCGATCCGTTTGTCGACAAGATCATTGTTTGCGGAGCATTCGTGTTTCTGCTGGAAAAGTCGGGCACGTCGGGTGTGAATTCGTGGATGGTCATGGCCGTGATCGGTCGCGAGATGTTTGTCACCGGCCTGCGTTCGTTCCTCGAACAAAGCGGCCAGGACTTCTCGGCCACCTGGAGCGGAAAGATCAAGATGGCTCTGCAGTGCGTGGCAGTGATTGCCAGCCTGCTCTCGTTGAGCCCGGAATTTGAGCAAGTCGCGTCCTTCATTCTGGCGCGGGACATTCTGCTCTGGCTGGCCGTCGCGGTCACCACCTACAGCGGTCTGGTGTATGCGTGGCGTGGCTTTCAGATGCTGCGCGGCCCGGCTGCATGAGAGGCGCGATTCGGTCGCGCTGCCTGAGTGTGTCCGAGCAGGTCGGTTCGTAGTGCTGCTTCGAAGCTACTCGCCGGTCGCCGAGTCAGAACGGTCGGTCGACTGCTTGACGGGTGCCTGGACGATCGACGTGTCCGGACTGACGTCCAGAAGCGAACCGTCCTGCACCAGTCGGCTGCCCAGCGTGATGACGCGGGATTCGGGGCTCAGCCCCTGCCGCACTTCGATGACATCGCCATCCCGGATTCCCGTGCTGACCGTTCGGCGACGGGCGGTTGAATCGGCGTCGACTTCAAAAACAAACTGCTCGCCGTCTCGTTCCAGCATTGCAGACAGCGGAATCACGAGAGCGTCGCGATGCCGGTCCGCGACGATCGTCACGCGGGCGTGCATGCCTGGTCTCAGCAGCAGGTCCGGATTCCTGATCTCGATCATCACGCGAGCGGTTCGAGTCCCCGGATCCAGCACTGGAGCCTTACTGACGACGATTCCAGGAAATGATTTGGCCGGAACGGCATCGACGCGAATGGTGGCCTGCTGGCCAACGCGCACCTTGCCATAGTCGCGTTCCACCACGTTGACGACCGTGCGTACTGTGCTCAGATCAACGATACGGAGCAGGATGTCTTCGGCCCGTGCCAGGTCGCCCACTTCAACATTGCGTTCCGCCACGAAACCACTGACCGGTGATCGAATCTGCAACTCTTCCAGTGTCAGTCGGCTTCGTTCCAGGTCGGCTTGCGCCTGGCTCAGGCGAGCCTCTTCCAGTTTCACTTCAGCTCTTGCCACCGCCCAGGCGGATTCCGCGTCTTCAAGCTGCTGATCGGTACTGACACCTGATCTACCCAACGCGCGGTAGCGTTCCACCTGCCGCTGCGCCTGCTCTTCCCGGGACTTCTGTGCGTCCAGTTGGGCCTGCGCGACCCGTTCGGCAGCCGTTGCTCGGCTCAACAGCTCTTGAGTGGTCTTGTCGTCCAGCTCAACGACGACGACGTCCATGTCGACGGGATCGCCCACATCAAATTCCAGTCCCGTCAGATATCCACTGACGCGCGAGCGAATCGCCACTTGAGTCACTGCCTCCAGCCCGCCAACGAGCTCAACGCGATCCTCGACTGTCTGCTCACTGACGGGAGCCGCGGCCACGGCAACGACTTCCGCCTCTTTGGCCTTGGGTTCGGTTACCGTCGATGCGAGTGAATCCTGATAGATCACCCAGCCGATCGCGGCACAAATCGCGGCAGAGAGCAGAAACGCAGCGAGTCGCATCGAGACAAAACTCCTGGCTTCGACAGGTGGGGCTCCGGGGAAGAGAGTTGTCGAGGCGGGTGGGGTCACTCAAACCAGTACAGTCTGGCGAAAGGACGGCCAACGAATCAATGATCGTTGATCGATTGACTGGATTAGAGGCAACGTCAACGGAATCGGCAATGCTGGTCCGCTCCGCATTCGCTCGGAGCGCTCGATCGCTTGCGGAGGACACGCATGACCGAACAAAAAACGCCGACCTGTCAGTGACAGGTCGGCGTCGTTCACTTTTTCCGTTTGTCGGATTGTCGCAGATCAGAATTCTCCGAGAGTCTCGCCATCTGAACGACGCGAGAGATTCTGGTACGTGTTGACGTCAATGTTCTCATTGATCATACGGACCGTACCGTCGCCGAGAAGTGCCTGCATACCACCTGTGTGCCAACTGCTGAAGCCGACGGTAACTGTGTCAGCAAACTGGCCACTGAGGGGAGTGAGTCCGGCGATGCCGGTACCCTGGTTAAGCGCCAGGCGGTTGATTTTCACGATAGTCGCGGCAGTAAGCAGTGTCGATGGACCACTCCGTGGAGTGGTCGTATCGAGTAACAGTTGGTTCGTCGTACCCATGATCTGGTTCAGTTCAGGGTTCGACGAGGCAACGTTAGTCAGCGCCGGGCCAGTCGGGCCAACACCCGCCCAGAACGTGCAGTAGGAACCCTGCGGACCAAGCCAGGGGCCCGTACACAGGCGCGGCATACGTCGTTCACCGACGAACATGACGTTCGAGCTACCGTCTTTCAGATCACGAAAACGAACTTTCGTGTTCCGGCCGAAGACTCCCTGGACGACCGTTGGAGTCAGAGAGCCACTTGGCAATCCAACGCCGAAGTTAGCCGGGTAATTGGAAGTTCCCATGCTGTCAATTCGGGTTCCAGCACCGTTGTTGGAGTCCTGCTCGGGTCCAACATCGGATGGGCAGCGAACCTGAGTCAGAACAGCGGCAGCCTGCAAGTTATTCGGAGCAATGTTGAGAGGGATATTGGCATTGAACTTATCGAACAGAGGTCCCTGGTCGAAGTACGACAGAATGTGCTGGTTCCAGCCGAACCCGTTGTTGCCGGGCACGAGACCCTCGATGTAACCCGGCGGAAGGGCGTTGTTCACATCGTGGTAGTTGTGCAAGGCCAGACCGAGCTGTTTCAGGTTGTTCTTGCACTGTGACCTTCGAGCCGCTTCACGAGCCTGCTGTACGGCCGGTAGCAGCAAGGCGATCAGGATTGCAATGATGGCGATGACCACCAGTAACTCGATCAGAGTAAATCCCTTCTTCGCGCGTTTCATGGACTGGTCTCCCGATAGCTGGGTAGCAAAAACGATTCAGCCCGAACACCGGACTCAATAGGACAAACGATCCTCGACTTTTCCGTACCGCGGGTAGCCGCAGCCAAATCCCGTGATCACGGGACTTGACACATCAATGTATCCCGCATTCACGTCATATCAACCCTAAGGCGTGGGTTTGTTGGGCGAAGTCGAATTTGCGGCTTACCGGTACATGGCGGATCAGTCCGCACGGTCCGGCCAGGGCAAAGGGAACGCGATGTCGCAGAAGGCGATTTCGCCAGCCCGGGAGGCACGCCAGAGCTACTCATGCGAGCAACGGAGACCTGAAGACGAGAGTCTGTTCTCGGCCTGCGGGCAGAAACTCAGCGGCCGGCCGATACGTGGGCATCAGTTGGCGGAAGCGGGGCGTTTGCGATGTCTGGACCGAGGGGAGATCTGCCGTCCGATTCGGTATCGTGTGTCCGCACGGTTTCCATACAACCGTCTCAAATGCGTGCAGTCACGTGAATTGTTGTCCGGCATCGGCTCGACGCTCGGAACACCGGGAGTTCTCTTGGCACTAACGGCAACTACTGTCGACGCGATTTCCAATCAGGTTTACTCCGGTCCAACAGGTAGACGATGACGGAACAGGTAGCGATAGATGGCGTGAGTCTGACTCTCAGCCAGCCCGATCGGTCTGCAGGGCACTGGATCGGCCAGGACGAATCCCTGCGGCAATTGCTGGCCTGCTGGATCGTCGTCGATGAGAAGGACCTGCCGCTCGCTCCACGAGTGCTTGGTGTCCCCGGTATCGGGAAAACGACGCTCGCAATCGCCGCTGCCGCTGCTCGTGAGCAGGAGCTGTATATCTATCAGTGCACTGCGGACACGCGTCCCGAGGATTTGCTGGTCACGCCCGTGCTCGCGGATGACGGACGCATCAAGTACCACGCTTCGCCACTGGTGACTGCGATGATTCGCGGCGGTGTCTGCCTGCTGGACGAAGGCAACCGCATGAATGAAAAGTCGTGGGCGAGTCTGGCTCCGTTGCTGGATCATCGGCGTTACGTCGAATCGATCGTCGCTGGAATCACCATTCCCGCTCATGCGGATTTTCGCTGTGCGGTCACGATGAACGACGACGAATCCACGTTCGAGATTCCGGACTACATCCTCAGCCGTCTGCAGCCCACGCTGACGCTGGAGGCTCCCAACCGGGACGACGAACTGGCGATTCTGAAATACCATCTTCCATTCGCCAACGACGACATGCTCGCGCTGACGGTGGACTTTCTGCAACAGGCACACGCGTTGAAGCTCGACTTTTCGACGCGGGATGGCATCAACGTGCTGCGGTACGCGCTGAAGCGACTTGCGCAGTCACCCGACCATCCGCTGGGACGCGATGAAGTCTGGCGAGATGCGTTGCAACGCTGCCTCGGAGACGATGCGCTCGACCTGTCGACGCTTGCTGACCGTCGCAGTCAGTCACTGGGTGGCGACATGGTTCCCATGGGGCTCGGCGATTTCTTCTTTCAGCCTGGCGACCCGTTGCATCCCGATCTCGATGACGAGCTGGACGATGACGACGACGAACTGGATGACGACCCGTTTGATGACGATTCATCGCCGGATGTGCCGTTCTGAACTGGGGCTGCGCGGAACGAATACAGGTCGGCGTCGTCCAGGTAAAACTCAAGCCGGATCACGCGGCCACGCAGCGAGCTCAACGAGTTGCCCGCCCAAGTAACCGTGTGAGTGACTGAGTTTCCAGAGAACGTCTCGCACTCGTCATAGTCAAACCCCTCGACCGGTCGACGGCGGGCGTCAGAGACGCGCACCTTAACCTCACCCGCCGAGGCGTCCGCGTTGATGACCAGATCGCCGCCGGGCCACTGCAGTGTTCGAGTGCAGACGACTCCGCCATCACGCGGCCCTCGCAGGGAAACGAAACCTTCCCGTCGGATGCGGGCCAATCCAATGCCGCCCGTCCGTTCGGCAGTTCCATGCGGGCCGTCCCATCCGCTGTAGTACAGCCACCACTCGTCGCCCACTTCGATCCAGGCCGGACACGCGAAGATCATCGTGTCGTCCCACTGGCCTTCGTCACCGTACGGGATCACTGGCGGACGCCCGGCGAAACGCTCGAAGTGCTCGCCGTCTCGGCTCACGGTTAGCTCGGAGTGAATGAAGTCGTTCATGCGGAACGGCTGCAAACCGCCCCAATAGACTCCGTAGCGGTAGACGGTCGGCATGCCATAAAAGAAGTTGAAGTGCGTCTCACTATCGACCTCGTCCGGGACCATCACCGTCTGCGGCGTCTGACCGTCCAGCCAATCCGTCCAGAGAGCAGGGCTCGTCATGCGAGCAACGCGACGCGACGCTCCGGTGTCAATCATCTCGTCACCGAATGCCCGATACATGTGCTTGCCGCGACAGAACATCACATATCGCTTCCGTCGAGGGTCGTACGAGATTGTGTTGTGGCAGTCGCTGTGCAGATGGGCGATTCGTGTGTCGCTGTCGGCATCCCAGTGAACGCCGTCCCGTGATCCAATGATGCGGATGCCACTGAAATCGCCGACTCCTCGGCCCTTGGCACGGTAGAGCATCAGCCAGCGGAAACCTCGACGATCATCCTGCGGAACCTCCAGCAGCACGGGAGCCGACGTCTGTGTCCGCGGCTCATTAACTCGCGCGACAACGACGTTGCTCGGTTGGGCCTGATGCCAGGGAAAGAGTTTCAGGTCTGGCCTGACCCACTCCAGCCCGTCGTCCGACTCGGCGTACGCGATCAGTGTCGTGTACTGACCGCCCGACTCGCCGGGCTTCCTGTCACGCCGAAAGTTCGCCTGATAGTAAATGCGGAACTTCCCGGACTCGGGGTCACGCGCGGCCCACAAATGGCTTGGCTGATCACCGCTAAGGATCGGGTTGCCTGTGTATGGCGTCGCCTGGTGAAACACACGTTTCACCGCCTGTCGCTTGTAGCGAATGGCCCAGTGGTTATCGACGACCCAGTTGTCGAACACGAATTGCGGCTCGAAGCCGATTTGGATGGGCTCTTCAGGTACGGCACTGGTCGCCTGCAGACACGCAAACCATCCGGCAATCACGGCGCATAGGCAGCAACGGAACGTCATTTGATTTCTCCCTGGCCGGAGGCCGATCGCGTGGGCCGACGATCAAGCGTACTGATCCAGGGACAACGACTCTACGCAGCGGCTGAGACAAGCTCGTAAGCCAGAGCCGCTTTGCGTCAGTTGGATTGATTGATGATTGGCGATTGATGATTAGCGATTGGCGAAGTGTCGGAACTGGCCATCATCTGGAATCGTCACAGCCCCCGCGTGGCTTCACTTCGAAAATCAACACTCATCAATCGCCAATCATCAATCGATTCTGCCCTCGCACGATCCTGCGACAACATGTTGGTCGAAATCAGGTTCGAAGGGTCTTAATACAGCCGCCGCCCAATGACGTTGGCCGCTGTAACCGGGCGACGTGATGTCAGGAAGTGCTCCGGGGCGCGCTTGAAGCGAGTTCGCGAATCCTGATTCTCGAAGAGGTAGAGATGGCTGTCGTAGAACGCCCCGCATTCGACGCTGCCCTGAATGGCACGCCCGGACTCTGCGAGCGACACCGGGTCACAGCCAAGCAAGCGCGGTGCGTACTTGTGCGGAGAAGCGATAAACAGGTCCCGCTCCTCTTTGCTGGTCAGGTAATACACAACTCCCTGCCAGATCGCAGCGAACTCTCGTTGACCGTTCACCCACTGACGGTGAGCAGTAATTTGCACCGGGCTGTAACCGTCCAGCCCGATCAGCGGTGGCAACTCTGGCGTAACGTCCTGGCCCGGTGGCTGTCCTGCCGACCCTGGTGGCCCCAGCCGCTGTGGTTGATTCACGCGCCGTTGCGGAGACGCTGGTTGCGATTGAAGCTCGGGCCCGGCCGCGAACGGTTGTGCCGAAGTTGCCATAAGTGGTTGGGCAGCGGCCGGAGGCTGAGCCGGGGGACGCTCAAACTGCCCGCCCCAGTGTTTCAACGCAGCTGTGTAGGGGCCGGATTTCTGCTTACCTGAATGACGCCCGAGGATCTTGCCGTCTGGAGCGACAACAACATCCGCTGGGATGCTCTTCACCCGAAACGCGTCAGCCAGTCCTCGATCGCGATCGAAGTCGAGTTTCACACCGACGACGTCCTGCCCGAACACCGCCAGGACGGCTGGCGAGTTCAATGTCTCGCGTTCCATAACCTGACATGGTCCGCACCATGCGGCCGAGAAATGTACGAGCAGCGGCATGTTCAGTCGGCGGGATTCCGCCTTTGCCTGAGCATAGTCAGTCAACCAGCGCCCGGTTGCCGGAGAAGCGGGCGGCGTCAAAGCCTGCCCAGCCAGAAAAGTTGCCGGAACAATCAGCAGCAGCGCTGCGAGAGTGCAATGACGCATGGGCGGAGTTCCTCGAAGCTCGAAAGTCAGAGCGGCCAGAGGTAGCCGTTTGAGCTATCGACCTGCTTCGAGAGGGACTGCGTGAGCGATTCAACCGTGAGGTAGACTTTGGAGCGTGTCCTGCCGGTTATACCGGTCATGCGGCGCCAGCTTCTCGTCCGGCTTCGCATCCCCGTCGAGTGGACGCCGTTCGAAGCCGCGATATCGAAGTAGGGATGCTCACCCAGGAACCGCGAACCTGACGAAAAACGCCCGGCCAGAAGCCGGGCGCTGATACGCTATCGCAGGGATGTCGGACCTACTCGTCTGATGACGCGGCCGACTCGGAACTTTCATCCGCAGCCGATTCATCCGCAGCCGATTCTTCAGTGGGCGATTCTTCAGTGGGCGTTTCCACAGCCGCAGGCTCGGGTTCCGGTGCTGCCTCGACTGGTGCACTTTCTTCGGTGACTTCCAGCCCCGGGACGTTGATGCCGGTAATCCGGACAACCGTGTGCTTCTGCCGGTGGCCCGTATGCCGTTTCGAGTTCTTACGCCGACGAAACTTCTGAATCTCCAGCTTCGGGCCTTTGAATTCGCCTTCAACGACTTCCGCCTCGACGGATGCTCCATCAATCACGGGCTGCCCAATCGCACTGGCATTGCCGCCATTCGCCAGGAGAACCCGGTCAAACGTCAGTGATTCACCCTGAGTTGCTGCGGACCGGTAATCCACCGTCAGTGTATCGCCAGGACTCACGCGGTATTGGCGGCTGCCGTCTTCAATGATCGCGAACATTCTGCCGTCTCTCTCTCAATAACTGAGAGTAACTGAAAGGGGAAATGCCGAGTTTCCGCTGGCCGAATGGACATCCGACCGTGCGGAAAAGCTCGGAATGCTAGCAATGGGTTCCTGCTATTGCGAGTCCGCTGGTACGGGAATCCGGAACAGGTGTCCGGCCGCGTCCGTGCATTCGATCACAATGTGATTCGGAGTCACGTCGCCCCGCCCGCGAATGCTGACTGCGACTCGGGAAGCGTCCTCCACCGCGTTGATTTCGCGGCGTTTTCCGTTGCTCAGGTAGTCTGCGACGTCGTGCTGCACCTCAACGACGATCCGCTCGACAGCGTCGCGCGATGCCGCCGTGATCAGGTTCCGCATCACTTCGATGGCGACACTTTCGGACGTCTTGACCAGCCCGGTTCCAGTACAGCAGGGGCAGTCCTTGTAGATGCTGCGACGTAGTGACGGCCGAATCCGTTGTCGGGTCATTTGAACCAGTCCGAACGGGCTGATTCGCAGTACCTTTGACCGAGCGCGATCGCGCCTCATGGCATCGCTGAGAGCCCGCTCGACACCCCGCCGGTGCCGATCCTCCCGCATGTCGATGAAGTCCACCACGACCACTCCGCCGATATCCCGCAGCCGGATTTGCCGAGCGACTTCATCGGCCGCTCGCAGATTGACCTGATAGGCCGTCTCTTCGGCATTGTCGTCGACTCGGCAGTTGCCACTGTTGACGTCGATGGCGACCAGCGCTTCTGTCGGATCGATCACAATCGACCCGCCGCCCTTCAGAGGGACTTCGCGGTTCTGGATGCGGGCGATCTCATTTTCGATCTGATATTTGTGGAAGATCGATTCCTGAGCGTCATAGAAATGGACGCGGCTCTCGTGGCCGGGCATGACCGCCTTCATGAACTCCTGAGCCCGCTCGTAGGCTGACACTTCGTCAATCCACACGGCGTTGATATCGCCCGCAAAAATGTCGCGAATCGTCCGCGTGATCATGTCGCTGTCCTGGTAGATGTCAACGGGCGCGGACGCGTCCTTGATGCGCCGCACAATCACCTTCCAGAGTCGAATCAGATAGTTAAGGTCTCGGTCCAGATCCTCAATGGATCGATCGAGCCCGGCCGTCCGAATGATGAAACCCACGCCAGGCGGCGGATCGAGTTCATTGAGCTGACGACGCAGTTTCCGGCGGGCATCTTCGTCTTCAATCTTTCGACTGACTCCGACGCGCTGCAGCGCGGGCATCAACACCAGATATCGGCCCGGAATGCTGACATAGGTCGATAATGTCGGTCCCTTTGAACCGATGCCCTCCTTGATGACCTGGACAACAACTTCACTGCCTTTGCGGAAGATCTCCTGAATCGGAGGCTTGTTCCGCATCCCACGATCGGTCGGACCGCGGCCCCGGCGAGGAGCTTCTTCTTCTGCTTCGCCATTCAGCAGGTGTTTGAAGTACTGGTATTCAACATCGCTGACGTGCAGGAATCCGTTGCGTCCGACACCAAAGTCAACGAACGCCGCCTGAATACTCGGCTCAAGATTGACGACGCGGCCTTTGTAGATATTGCCGACGCAGCTTTCGAGGCTGTTCCGCTCGACGTAAAGTTCTTCAAGCACTCCATCTTCGATTAGTCCGATCCGGCTCTCTTCCGGCTGCCGGACGTTGATCAGCATTTCCTTCTTCATGGTCGACCCCTTGCGTTGGGGTCTCGCTGGGCGATCGGTCTGCAGCGGCTCCTGCATCTGGTCCCGAGAGATTGGATCGCCAGTTTCGTTTCACAGCCGGAACGCGGCCGTGGCACAAAGCCGACGGAACTATCTGCAGGGAAATGGACGCAGGACTCTCGATAAGGTGACGCCTGGAATGGGCATTCAATGCATCGAACGGCACGAAGCTGAACCGCAACGCCTGACGAGACCCTTTGGAGGGTGTGGAACAGACCCACACGCTGGCTGCCAGGAATTTCCGGCCAAATTGACTCGTGCGTTGCGCAATTTCGGGGCGGCCGTTGGCCGAGCATTTGTCTGGTTTTTCGGGGGCGTTGCGTACCGGCTCACAATCGGCCGACGATGCCGGACCATAAGGCCCGTCAACGACCGGGGGACTGCCAGGCAGATGGTAAACGACCGCCAGACTCACCCGAATTCCCTTCTGTGCTTCACCTTGTCTCGTTGTCGTCGCTGTCGATAGATCGCGAGTGAGACCCTCAGTGAGTGAAATCAGTTGAATTGCTGGAGCAGGACAGGATTTCATTCTGCCCCTGACAGGTTGCAGGCCTGTCCTATCCTTCTGTAGATGAACCGGCTGCGGTCTCTTCCGACTGCAGCCGCTGGACTTCAATACGGAGGTAATTTTCGACGTCCCGCGCCAAATCGAGAGACAGAGCATGTTGGGCAATCTGTTCGGCCCGCTCGATGCTGACGTGTCGAATGACGTCCTTTACGTCGGGAATCGCGAGAGGCGTGACACTTAGCTGTCGCAACCCGAGTCCCAGCAAGAGAGGGACAAACTTCGGATCGGAACTCATTTGGCCACAAACAGTTACGGGAATGCCCCGTTCACTGGCCGCGTTCACGACGGTCTGGATGAGCCGGAGAATAGACGGATCACCAGCACGGTACAAGTTGGACACGTCCTGTGCTCCCCGATCGACCGCCAGCGTGTACTGAATCAGATCATTGGTACCGATTGAAAAGAAGTCGGCCTCTCTTGCGAATTGATCTGCCAGCATTGCCGCAGCGGGAACCTCGACCATCATCCCGACCAACACGTCACGACTGAACTCGATGCCGTCTTCTTCCAGGTCTTCGGCCACGTCGTTCAGGATCATCCGGGCTTTACGCAACTCCAGCAGGGATGAGATCAGCGGGAACATGATCCGCACTTCGCCGAACACGGCCGCTCGCAAAATGGCTCGGAGCTGAGTCTTGAACTGGTCGACATTACGCAGGCTCAATCGAATGCTGCGAAGCCCCAATGCCGGATTATCGATTTCCGTGCTGAGCTCTTCACCAGCGGGCACTTTGTCCGCGCCAAGGTCGAGTGTGCGGATGACGATCGGATGATCGCCGATCTCCCGGATCACTCGACAATAGGCCTCGTAGTGCTCTTCTTCGGTGGGCTCACGACCCGCGCGGAGGTACAGGAATTCAGTCCGATACAGGCCGACTCCGTCCGCCCCGCGATCGTTGCAATGCTCGACTTCCTGTGGAAACTCGATGTTGCCCAGGACCTGAATACGGACACCATCAGGCGTCCTCGCTTCGACGGAACGCAACGCCGACAACCGCTCAGTCTGCGACTCCCTCTGTTGCACGGAATCGCGATAGCGGGCCAGAGTCTCTTCGTCCGGGTCAATGACGATCTCGCCCCGATGACCATCCAGAATGACGATGTCGCCAGCATTAATTTCCGTCAGGAAATTTCCGACGCCAACGACTGCGGGTAGCTCAAGAGCTCCGGCGAGAATTGCTGTGTGACTCGTCGGACCACCGGCTTCGGTCGCGAAACCCAGCACGTGATTCTGGTCAAGGTTGGCCGTTTCGCTGGGAGTCAGGTTGCCGGCCAGAATGATGACTGGCTCGGTGAGATGTGACAGTTCCTGCCGCTGTTCCCCCAGCAAGGCCCTCAGGAGCCGCTTTTCCAGATCGATGACGTCCGCGGCGCGTTCGGCCAGATACGGATTACCCAGATTCTGGAATGCTCGCGCGTACTTCCGCAGGATGCGGCTGCACGCGAACTCGGGAGAGAAGCATTTTTTCCTGATCAGCGACTCGATTTCACCAACCAGTTTCACATCCCGCACCATCATATGGTGCGCCCCGAAGATCGCCGCGTACTGGTCGCCGAGACGTTCCCCGGCGATCCGTTCGTTGTCTTCGATGGCCTTGCTGACGGTGTCGAGTGCTTTCTGGAATCGCTGAACTTCGACTTCGACGGCATCCACACTCACAAACCGCTGTGGAATTCGAAATGAGTCCGCACCGAGAAGCATCGCGGGCCCGATCGCAACACCGGGTGAGACAGCGATCCCAGTTCTGGTGAGCATGATGATTCCAGGAGCGGTCGGCAGATGACTCGTCAGCTCTTCTTCGAGTGTCCGTTAAACCCCGATTCGAAAAGGCGAACAATGCTGTCCACAGCGTCGCTGGCACCTTCACCAGCTGCTTCAAGCAGCAGTCGGGCTCCCTGCCCTGCGTTCAGCGTCATCAGGTCGAAGATGTTCTTTGCGTCGACCGTGTGACTTCCCTTGCTGATCTTGACGTCGCAGGCATGTGCAGTTGCACTCTGGGCGATCAGCGAGCACGGCACCAGATGCAGGCCGTTCTCACCAGGCACGGTCACCGTTGCTTGCACAGTGTCACTCATGATTGGAACAGCGAAGAAACACCACCTGCAGAAGAGAGGCAGCGAAAGGCTCGAATGAGCCGGACTGAAGGGTCGTATCAGGCGGAGCCTTTGTTGTCCGCTTCCTCAAGCAGTTCGACAATGTCGGCGCAGTTGCGCGACTGCTTCAAAAAATTGCAGAACGTCGAATCCCGTAAGTGTCGTGAGATGTTCTCGAGGCCGCGAAGGTGATCACCTGGTCGGTCTGGTGGCGAGACGAGCAGGAACAGAATATACACATCCTCGCCATCCAGGCTGGCAAAATCGACTCCGTCGTGTGCCAGGGCGACAGTCGCTACCAGCCGGTCTACCGACGGATGTTTCGTATGTGGAACGGCAACACCGTTTCCGATTCCGGTCGAGCCCAGCTCCTCGCGCTTCATAATTGCCGCGACAATGCCTTCTTCGTCGTCGGCCGGGATTGCGTTCGCATCTTTCAGGGCAGCGACCATGGCCCGAATAGCGGCCTTTTTCGACCCGACCTTGAGATCGGGAATGATCGCTTCTGTCACTACGAACTCAGTCAGCTTCATCAGTACTCCTCCGAAACGCCGCCGAACGTGAAGGGACACAAATTGCGGAAATTGAATGTCCGAATGCCCCAGCCAGATATGGGCGGAGCCGATCGCGGAAACCCGGCACGGTATGCCCGGGGATGAAGAACGTCAATGGTCACGAACCGTTTGTACCGGCCAGGTTCATGGGGCTTTTCTGGCACGTCCCAATCACATCAGGCACGTGGACCAGCCGGTCGGTCAGACCGCAAATGCTACGATGCCCGGATGTCACCGAGGCACTGAACACAATCGCCAACGCAGTCGTTTACACGTCTTCCTCGTCATCAGTCGGCACGTTGGGATCACCGCCCATGGGGACATCCCGGCGGTGATCCTGCAGCTTCTCCTTGTAGCGACGGATCTGGTGTTCCATCTTGTGCAGGGCCGCGTCGAAAACGACTGCAACTTCTTCACCCTCGGCACGCGAGACGAAATCGTGTCGGTGCTCGGTGTCGACGAGAATTTCCACTTTGACGTCGTCGTGCTCGAAATCCGCGGTTACTTCGATTTGTGTGATTCGGTCGAATGTTGTCGCCAATCGTTCAGCTTTTGTGCGGATGTGGTCCGCTGCCTCGTCTTTAACTTTGCCATGTCGGCTCGTGAGCTTGACCTGCACGGGTGGTCCCTTGATCAGACGTCGTGAGTTTCTGCGCGCGCCTCAAGCGGGAGGCGGCAGTCAGGTGGCAGTATCGCGACTTAGAATCCGGAGTCAAAGCTCTGGGACGATTCCGTGTCCTCATGACCCAGCCAGGCGTCCGTACGTGGGAGCAGGAATCGACTCGGTGCTCTCAGACGCGACCAGAATCCGGTCTGCTCCGTCTCGACAGACCGCTCATCAGGGCCCGGAACGGACACATTGGCGTGGTCGACCACTTCCTGATCGAACGGAGCCTGTGTGTGGACCGGCAGAACGGTGTGCGTTTCCTCGGTCTGGACCCGACCGGGCATCCACGCGGGTCGCATCCAGCCTGCCACCGTCTGCATGCTCTGGCATCCAGGAGCCGCCAGGAAGAAAGCCACCGCTACAAGTACCAGTGGCCCCGGAGCGTGTTTACCGCGGAATGACTTCGATGATTTGGCGCTGCGAAGTGTCTCGGTGGCGCCAGCAGAGCAATCACCCATCGGGTGCGTCGATTGAGGCATGAATCACTCAGATTGAAGCAATGACACGCAAGAGCGACAGGGAACATTAAGGTTCGACGATCTCGGGCTCCCACTGATCGGGTAACACGTTGACCTCCGGTAACGGAAGCGCTCGGTCGCGATTCAGTGAGAGTGCAAAACGGCCAAACTGGCAGCCTGTCATTCCCAGAAGAAGTAGTAATACACAGACTCGTCTGGCCATGTCCGTCGATTCCTGAATTCCGTTTCCGGGGTGTGTCTTGCTCAACGGGTGCGTCACTTCTGGCGAACCCGATTGATACCAGCAACCCGAATTGGTCGGAACACCAATCGACAGTCAGCGGGACGAGGACTTCAGGACAATGCGCGAAATCTCCGGTCTTGCCCCGATTCGAAGGGGATGTCGGCCGGAAACTCCGCGGGAGACGAACAGAAGTGTTGGATCCTGCCAGAATACGCCGCCAGCGAACCGGCATCCGTGAAGACTGGGAGAATACACAGGACCGATCCCCGGAAGGACAACCTGTCCCCCGTGGTTGTGTCCGGTGAGCATCAGATCGACATGCTGACGTCTCGCCCATGAGAGATTGTCCGGCGTGTGGCTGAGCAGCAGCCGGAAAACCCCATCCGGCAGCGATCCGAAGGAGGGGTGCTTTCCCATCCAGGGCCGCTCGGTCCCTCCAATCGCCAAAGGCCGACCGGCGACGTCCAGAATCTGCAACTCGCCACTCAAGTCACGCCAGCCAAGCCGTGTCATGGCCTGCCGAATCGCGGCCGAATCCAGATACCAGTCGTGGTTGCCCAGAATGAAGTACTGCCCCAGTGGCGCGTGCAGTCGTCCCAGAGTCTCGGGCAGCCAATCAATGCACTCGGGATTGTCGATCAGGTCGCCCGTCAGCACGATCAGGTCGACATCCAGACCGGCCGCTCGATCGGTGAGTGTTCTGAAAAATGACTCTTTGATTGTCCCGATCATGTGCAGGTCGGTCAGGTGCAGGATGGAGAGCCCGTCCCATTCGGGCGGCAGTCGATCCAGCTCGAACGTGCGTGTTGTCCATTCGACCTGAAAGCACTCATTGAACGGGATTCGAGTCATCGAGCGAAACGGTCCGTCAGCAACCGGCGGCGATCCCAGCAGATAAGCCACATCAGTAATCACTGACGTCACTTCGGTCTGCTGCTTCGGGGAACGGTGATTCCAGTAGCGCACGACGGATGAACAGAAAAAGGCAAACCCCACAAAACAGATTGCAAACCAGATTTGCATCGGAAGCGGCAGGAGCTTCCAGGTGGACGCGGTTGAGATTCGGTGCAGAAAAACACCCGGACTCGAGAACCCGATCGCTACGATCAGAAAGAATGGAAACAGCGGAATCAGCACGTCATGCAGGTGCCGCAGGTGTCGCAGAGCCGATTCATGCACTGGAAACGCGTGACTCCGATTGACCAGAGTCACCAGCAGTTCGGCGTTACCGATCGACAGTATCACCAGCCAGAAGAAGTGCGAAAACAGGTACTGCAAGGTCATTTAACGCCCGTGTTCCATGGCTTCGTTTTGCCGCCAGCGGCAGTCGTGGGCGTCACACGGGCGGTTGCGGCAATCTGAGTCGACACGCATCCGGCCTGCATCGAAACCAGCGATTCCGCTCTCCGGTCAGAACGCCTTTCGCACACTCTCGATACGGCCTTCCTGCAGGATCGGCAGATAGCGATTGGGCATTGCCAGGATAAAGCACGCGACCGACGTCCCAAACAGATTCCCCGGCCGACCTCCCGTCACGTATCGCGTGTCGCGCCAGGCACCGTCTTCGGCAGCTTTCCCTGGCTTGCGAAGTTGCGAGGCGACCAGGTGATCCCTCAGAACCGGGTAGCAGTCCTTCCAGTTCTCGCCCCCCACCTGATACAGCGACTGGCCGACGTAGTAGAGCGTGTACGCATCGAATGCGACTCGTCCGCTGCTCTGAGCTGCGACGCCCAGTTTCGTCTTTCCCTTCGAATCCTTTCGCAGAATGGCATCGGAGATCACCGCCATGTTCTTTGGGATTCGCCAGTCGTCGTACTGGCCGAATTCCTGCAGACAGACAACCCCCGCCGCCGCCATCGCCAGCGTTCCATTGTGCCCGTCGTAGGTGAATTGACCGGGGCCTTCCTTGATCCTCGGATCATCCAGGCTGCGCGCTCCGTTTCCGGCCCGGTACTTGTTTCGGACGCTTTGAATCGCGAGCTGGATCACATCGCCGCGAACTTCCAGTCCGCTGTCGACGGCACTTCGAAGCGCTTTGGCCTGCATCACCACGAGGCTTAAATCGTGACCGTAGCCCTGCAGCCGAGCTCGATAATCCCAGCCACCGTCTCGGGCTTGAGTATTCGCGATCAGTCGCAGTGCCTGCTCCAGCACTCGCGCGATTCGCGGATCGGGAGTCATCCCATGCGCCTGTCCCAGCACAAACGTCGCGAGTCCGTGGTTGTACATGTCGCGCTGAGCATCGGCGACATTCAGCAGGCCTGATGGTTTCGAGTTGCGAATCACATAATCCAGCGCCCGCTCGACAACGTCGCCATAGCGTCCACGACCGGGAAGATGTCCATCAGCCAGAAAGGCCATCGCCCCCAGTCCGACCAGACCAAGGTCGTTGGATTGCCAGTTCCCCTGCGGCCCCTGATTCCGAGCCAGCCAATCCAGCCCGCGTTTGAGAGCCAGCTCACTGGCCGGAGTAATCTCCCAGTCCCCTTCGGCCTGGGCGCAAGCCGGTACAAGAAGGCAGACCGCGAGAATGGTTGTCAGACCGAATGAGGCATTCCGCACGGCACATCTCCTCGTTGATGAAGTCCCTGATCATGCGGACCGAGTGACCCGCAGACCGGCCAGAGTCCCGTCGGACTCGATTGTGGCGATTCCTCGCTCCGGCTGTAAGTCCACAGAAGAGACCTAACCCGTGTGACTTTGAAGGACTGCTGAGGCCGGCGACTCAGTATCGTTCGAGGAACAACTGTGACACCTTCGTTCTCTTCACCGCTGACGGACCTGAAACGACTCCGTTGTTCCTTCCATACGCGTCACAACCAAGTGTTTAGTATCAAGGACCGCCATTTCGAACTGGAGTACAGAGAACAGACGGAGCAACACTGTAATGTCAGATACAGGCGTTTTTGTCGCCTACAGCCATCTCGATGAACTCTGGTTGCATCGCATCATTCCACATTTGAACGCCTTGCAGCATTTGCTGAAACTCAATGTCTGGGATGACCGGAAGATTCGTCCGGGCAGCGAGTGGCACTTGGAAATCGACCGCGCAGTGGCGGCCTCCCAAGTCGCAGTGTGCCTCGTGTCGGCAGATTTCCTGGCTTCAGACTTTTGTCGGCGATTCGAAGTCCCGCAACTGCTGGCAAAACGGCAGAGCGAAGGATTGCTCCTGCTTCCAGTGCTGCTCAAGGACTGTCCGTGGCAGCACGTGTCATGGCTCGCCCCGATTCAAATGCTCCCACGTGACGGAAAGACGGTCCAAGGGGACTTTGCCGACGGCTACGACGAAGTTTTCGCCGACGTGGCGCGAGCCACTGCAAATCATCTGTGCACATGGAATGAGGGAAACACCTGCGCCGCAGCCACACAATTCCAAACGAACGATACTTCGCCCGGAACCGAGGAACTCGGCTGGAAGTTAATCGCAATGAATGCGGAGGCCATCCGAAACCCAGAACTGGCGCCGGATTGCTTTGACGAGGCTCGGGATCTGCTGGTGTGTGTATTATTCCGCTGGTTTGTTGGGCGAGGTGTTGCCAGGCCAGCGTCAGAGGAACTGGCGTTGGCGACGTTGCAATGGATCATCGGGTCGTTTGACGACTTCGTTTCCGGGTTGCAGACGGAACAACAGCTACGGACCTGGTGCTTGGGCATCGCCACGCAAGTTCTGGCGCTCTCTGAATGCAGCGCTTACAGGGACACCACTTGCTCGTCAGAGCCCGACGCTGCGATTCCCTGGGCATACCTGTTTCTGTCAGCGGCACACCAGCAACTTCTCCGAAAAGCGGCGGAACTGAACTGTGACGTCAGCAGACTTGCTCGGTCTCTCGAACTGAGCGAGGCAGAAGCCAGACAGCGTCTGCAAATCGCCGTCACCGAGTTGCGACGAGTTCTTGACAGTGACCTGAACGACTCGTCCGAGACTATGCCGCGTCCGTGACTGAGAATGGGCAACGGTTCCGTGTCACAGTGAACCGAAAGGCCACGCCGTATATTGCGAATAGCACATGTACTGACGTATCGAAGTAATTCACGTATATACTGGAACGACTGCATATTCATTCGAATACACATTCGCGTTTCTGAGGTGTTACTCACTGATTCAGCTGGAGTGATGATTGCATTCGGTCACACGTATGCATTTTCATTTATGCGACGGCAAGTCAGAGGAGGAGCACATGAGTTCGCGAATCTGGACGGAATTACAGTTACAGGTCGAGTCGCTGCGGAGTGCGCCGCGTAATGACCCTCGATGGGACACGTGGATTGGCCCGCTCGTAGTACTGCTACACGCATCCTTCCGGTCGCACGCCTTGCAGGATGCGGATGCATCTGATCTGGCAAGCCAGACAGCGCATCATCTGATGGGCAGGCTCGACTCGTACGAGGATCGTGGCTGTGGGAGTTTCCGTGCCTGGTGCCTGAGATGCGCCAGGAATGCAGAGTTGAATCTGCATCGACAGCGGTCGCGACATCCGGAAATCACGATTCCGCCCGATCAACTTCCAGACGTCGAGGCACAAGCTGCGGTCATTCCTGAAGATCAAACCGAGTCCACCAGGGACGATTCGGACGGCGAGCTGCACACCGAAGTTGCGGCGGCGTTTGCGATGCTTTGCGAACTCGACCGCAGGATTTTTCGAATGAAGTCCATTCACGAGATGACGTACTCGGAGATCGTGAAGGAATTGAACGCCGAAGACGATCAACTCGGACTAACAGAGTCCGGCGCCCGAAAGCGTTTCTCTCGGGCCAGGGCTCGGCTGGCCGGGTTGCTGAGCAAAGTCGTCGACAATCCATCCGGAAGCACGGGCGGCAATTCCGGAGAAGAGGACGATCAGGAATAGCGAACTCTGTCACGCTGCTGTGTTTCAAGAGCAGGAAGAGAGAACAACATGAGTTCTGGTGTCTTCTGGCGAATGATTGAGGGCAGTCTCGAAGTATTCATAAACCCGCGCTCCGATCCGGAACGCTTTGACCTGGTACTGGGCTGGTTGGCGATGGTTCTCACAGACTGGTTTGTCGACCGTGGAGCGGACACAGAAACTGCGGAAGACCTTGCTGTGGAGTCGATTCGAAACATCACGGCCCGTTTAGTGGATGAGTTCATCAACGCGGGGCGTCGCGAGCAAGGCGTCAGTTTTCGGAACTGGTGCGAGAAACTTGCCGAGGAAGTCCTCCAGGACGCTGCGGGCGATCGCTCAGAGGGCGAATTGTCGCCGCTGGCTGAGGCGCCAGGTGAGTCGGCATCTCAGGCGGCCGTTCGAATTGCCTACACATTTCTGACTCCCGAGCAGCGAGAGATTCTCCGCTTGGCAGAAAACGGCCTGTTGACCCCGCGCGGGGTTTCCAGCCGTCTGGGAATCACGGAGGAAGATGCCGCTGCGCGGCTGAATTCTGCGTGGGCGCGTCTGAGAGATTTTCTGGAACTTGACCCGGATATCCGCCGGACGTTGTCTGATGGCGCGGGCCCGCCAGACGAACCGGATGATGATGGGTCACATGAAAACGGGAGGCTCTGAATGAGTCGAGAAGCACAAGGTGAGGTCAATCGTACTACGGTTCCTGGCACAGAAAACGACGAGGCGGACAATGACGACGTGAACGACCCGATCGTTGAACTCGTGGTGAAGTGTGCCCGCGAGGGCCGACTGCCGTCCGAGGATCTGCTGACCCGCGGCCAGGCAGCGGGCCGTCGCGGGCTTGTGATCCGCGAACTGCGGCGAGCATGTAAGACTGTGCGTTACAAGCCGTTGACGCCGGTTCAATACATGGGGGAACTGCGTGCTGCAGTGCCCGCGCAGGAGTTTGACACTGAGGCCATTGAGCAGGCACTTGGTCTGGACGAAGGCGGTCTCGAATCACTGAATCACCCCAGCCGATCCACCGTCGTGGCCGCGCGTCAGTTGGGTTTGGACGATGAGTTTATGAAGCAGTCGTTGAGACTCGCCTGGCTCTCACGCAGTCCCGCTTTCACCGTGCTTGCTTACAGGGGTGCTGCCGCAACGTCGTTGGCTGAAGTCTGCAACGTCATGCAGGAGCGTCTTGATGTTGCTCTGGCTGAGAATCCGGACTTGAAGAGCAAACTTGAGGAATATGATGAAGCCCTCTGTGGTCTTTTCAGTTGATCAGACCAGGAATACGCCATTGGGAGGTATGCCGTGCTGAACCATGAAGAAGTTCAATCAACGCTTGATACGCTGCAAGGTGGTATCACAGAAGGTCACACCATTACGGGGTCAACAAAAACCCTGATTGAGTACTGGGACACTACCATCGGCCGAACAGTCTCGGGTCCCGAGGTGCTCGGATCGGATTCAGTGTTATTGGCGACCAACGTCTCGACGATTCGTCTCAGAGGAATGGGGGAACTTCCCGTTCTACTTCTCACGGGGGACAGCACGGAAACCTCCAGGGCCCTGAAGGCACTGTCACTGCGGATGACGGGAGACGGAGCGATTGGCATCATCGTCTGCCTGAACGCGGCCGCGCTCACAGCAGTCCGAATTTCAAACGCAACGCCGACAGGGCGGTGTGTCATTCTATCCGCATCGGCGATCCTTGATCTGCTCACCGACGAGCGGCCGCGTGACGTCTTGTTGCAGCGTCTGCTCGAACAGATTTCCAGAGATCGGTTGAACCCTTTTGGAACGTGTGCGCCCACGGAAGGCATCACGTTCGTGGGACGCACGGGACTGCTCAGGACACTTGTTGATTCCAGTCAGGACTATGCGCTTTGTGGGCCGGGGGGAATTGGAAAGACATCTCTTCTCCGCCAGATGCAGTGGATATTGAGGCGTAGGAGAGATCCTCGCCACGAGCGACTCGTCGAAGTAGATTTGATCTCAAGACCAAGCAGTCTTGACGCAGTCTGCCAGGAGATCGCCAAGCGGATTTCACCCACCAAAGATGCCCATAACACATGTCTGGCGGACTTCGAAACGTGCCTGCGCCGGTTGAAATCCGGCGACTTGCGTTTCCACGGCGGTCCCATCGACCTCGTCATCGACGAGATGGACAGGACGCTTGAACTTGACCGAGCGAAACGCGACGCGGACGGAAAGCCATACCAGCTTATGCGGGCGCTGTGTTACGCACGTCATGTGGGCCTGATTCGACTCACCCTGTCCGGTCGCGAGGGCACGCGCGAGATGCTTGATGATCCAGAGAACCCGTTCGTGGTGGACTCGGAAGGTCCCAGCCGACGCGGGCGGATCAAACTGATGCCACTCCAGCCGCTGACGTCCGGTGAATCGGAGCTGCTGCTGCTTGGTCCATTGAGAGATTTGGGTTTCCCGGTGGAAGAGCAGCGGCACGCACTATTGCAGAGACTTCGGGAGTGCAACGGGATCCCTTTCAATATCCACGAGCTCGGTCTGGAGTTGGTAGAAGCGTTGCCGGAGCCGCAAGGCACTCCGGAGTTCGAACTTGCGGGTCGACAGGAATTGGATATTTACTCCTGAATGTCACTGCTCGACGGGCGCCGCGGATCGTTACTGGTTGAACGAACAGGATCGGCTCATGGCTGTATTACTGGAAAATGTTCGGACGTTCCGTAGACCGAGGTTCGAGTATCTCGAATTGACAGTCGAGTTTCCTGGCCGCATCTGTGACCTGATCATGGAGCGTGGAGAGCCCATCGTATTGCTGGGCACGCGGGGCATTGGTAAGCAGGTCGTTGTGGCGCAGGTGCAGCAACAGTTGGCGGCACGGCAGCCGAACTGCGTCTTTGTTCGACTCCGGTGCGACAGCCACAGGCATGCCACAGCTCCGAATGTCTCTGAGATGATTGTCGAACAACTTCGGACAGAGCTTCCGGAGCAGGGATTCGATCAGAGCGAGTCAACACTGGAAGGCGTCTCTCGCTCGGTTCGAGGGTTCGTTGAACGGAATCCGGCTCACATCGTCTTCCTGATTTCCAATGTGGATTGTCTGCCCGATGCCGTCGCGCGACGTCTCCTGGGAGTCTGTCGTGAATTGAATGCTCTCCGTCCGACAAACCCCGGCCGGTTCACCGTTCTGCTGACTGGTTCCGTGGGACTGGCTCCTCTGGTGTCCGGTGGCGCTGATTCTGAATTTGGAGTGAATCGGCAATTCGTCATTCAGGGGTTTGATCCTTCACAGTGTGATCATCATCTCACTCGGCTCGCATCGGGGATGGCACTGGAGATCGGTGCGGAATGTTCGTTTCCACTGTATGAAGAAGTCGGAGGCAACCCGTTACTGCTGCGCATCTTCCTTGACACGCTGGTCGATCTCCGACGGATCGAGGACACGCCTCGCATTCGGATTACGCCGGCCGAGATCAAACGGGTACTTGGCCAGATTCGGATGCGTCAGGGAATTCTCAGCGATGTGTTCGACCGCGCGTTTTCCCGACTGGAATCATCTCAGCAGACGCTGGAAATGCTGCAGCAACTCTTGTGGAACGATGGCTGTCACTTGCCGACTGACGATGCTGGAACTGCCGGACCCACAACTCTTGATCCGCCGACGGAATTGGAACTCTGCGGTGTTGCGACGCGCCTCGGCTCCGAGTTGCGTTGGGCATCGCCTCTGGTCCGTGATCTTGCGCACGGCTACTTCACGGACTGGACTCTGGGTGATGCATTCGCATGTAACAACTGCTGGGAACAGGCCTTTCGCTGTTACACGCAGGCAGACAGGAAGGACTTGCCGTGGGGGTTCTCCACGTCTCATCGACCGCGATTGCGTGGTGCTCTCAGGTCGTTTGAGTCTGAACTCCTGACGATTGCCGGGCGTGAAGACACACCGGTCGGCGACCTGGAACTGTTTTTTTCTCTGGGTATACGAGGCCTGCTGGGATTTACCGAGTCAACACGCTGGCTTTTCGACGACGCGAAGGGCGTATGGTCGCGAACGGACTGCCTGACCGCTGGCGCGCGTGAAGACACAGATCGACACGAATCGTTGCTCTCGAATCCAGAGCAACTCCAGGAAGGAGTCAATCGCACCAGGCCGGCGGCGAACGATCTGTACTCCCTGATCGTCCGCATGCCACAACAGGATGCTCATCAGGCAAAGGCACTGGTGTTGAGCAGTTTTCGTACGGAAGACCCCATCACGCTTGAACGAAGGAGTCAGACGGAGAGCGTTCTGGGCGCCTATGTGGCGGGCTACCGTCACGCGTGGCGGAACCAGCGGTCGGCCCGTCTGGCGCGTCTCCACAGCAATCTTCTGGGGACGATGCCGGAGATCCTGCAGTTGATTTCCAGTGTGGCCGAACGGACACAACAGGCACTCAAGCGGGCCGGCGACCTCCTGGTCTCGAATGGTTATCGGCGCGTGATGTTTTCCATGGTCGACGAGTCAAAGCGCGTCATTCGCGGTGAGGTAGAGTGTCACGGGAGTGAGACCGATTGTGATACTGCGACTATGAGCTGCCATACACTTGACGTTCTGGAAGATTCTGATGGTCTGCCGAATTACAACGACATCCAGCAGAAGGCCGTCATTGACGGCGTAACGATTGTCGTCGCTGACGCTCTAAGCCATCCGCTGACGCTCAAGAGTATCGTTGAAGCAACCGGCCAACGCGGTGCGATCGTCATACCGATGAAACAACGGGATGAGGTCATCGGGACAATGTTTGTGGAACGAGACGATCGACAACCGCTTGAGAGGGACGAAATCCAGGCTCTGGAGTTTTTTGTCGCTCAGTTGTCACGAGCGATCAGCGTGACCAACTGGGTCGACACACTTGACGCGGCGAACGAATCGCGCCCGGAGGCCGTGCTTGTGATCGATCACTCTGATCGGATTGTCTACGCCAATCGCGCTGCGACCCGGCGGTTTGGGCTCGAATCGGAGGGGCATGGTGATGAATTACTGGTGGCGACAGCGGATCGCATTCCAGTCGAGTGCATCGAAGCAGCCCGCGAGGCGCGTCGCACTCCGGGCACTGTTTCGAAGCATTTCAGGAGCAACGATCCGGAAGACATCTTGCAAGTCGTGTCGGCGAGTCCGGTCAAGGACTGGCGTGGCGCCACAATCGGAAGTCTGATCGAAATTCAGGACTTGAGGCAACTGACACACCTCCTCCGTGCGTTGCGCAGTTTTTCTGCGTGCGGCACCAGAGAAAAACTCGCACAGGAAGTGCTCACCTCGCTGCAGTCGTTCGGGCATTCGTGGGCGAGGCTGTATCTCCTCGACACTGATCGCGGAAGGTTGGCGGGGTTCGATCAGTTCGGATTGCCCGAGGACAGTGACGGATCGCGGGCGTTTCACAGCAAGACTCTGTTTCTGAACTCACGCACAACTGCGGAGGGATCGACATGGCTTTGTTTCGACAAGAGAAGATCACTCGTCTTGTCGACGTGTCGGCAATACGGCGTCGGCCATACCTACACAACGCCGACGGGGCTCACCGTCTTGAACGTCGCCGAAAACCACTGCCCGGCCCCCCTCAAGAAGCATGATGGTGACATCTGGATCGACCTTCCGTTGTTTGCCCGTGAGGACGCAGACCAGCCGATTGGGAAAGTCTCCGTGCACTGTCCGGATGATTTGACACCGGAAGGACTCAAGCACCTGCAGATCCTTGCGGAAGCGGCTGGGGCGGTATTCACGATCATCAATGCACGGGAGGAACAGAACGCGAACGAAGTCCTGTTGCGGAGGGAAGCCGCATTCGACGCCATCGCCATGACTTGCCATCAGCTTCAATCGGGCCTGGCAACTCTCCCGGTTCTGACGAAGTTGTACGAACTCGCCAAAAACGGGGCAGCGGTCAAGGCGTTGGACCAACGCTGGTCGCGACTGTTGGCGCAAATTCAGCAGGAACTCGATGATGCTCAGTTACATCTCCAGCCTCTGCAACCGAACCGGCGACGGTGCGGCCTGAATGAGTTTCTTCGCACGGTCCTCGCCGATCTGGCGCCCGGGGCGGTTCGATTTACGACGACGACGAGTGAATTTGAGGCAGAGTTTGACCAGCGTCTTTTTCGTGAAGCATTCGCGGAGTTAGTGATGAACGCTCGGAAGGCTGTCGGCGAACGTCTATTAACGCTCACCATTTCAGCGGAGTCGTTGAGACGGCATGGGGTGCCATGGTGCTGGATTGAGCTGCGTGACAATGGCCTGGGTATCCCTCCCGAACGACTGCCGAGAGTGTTTGAGGATTTCTTCAGCGAGTGGCCAGAGCGTAAGACTCAAGGCACCGGGCTCAGCAGTTCCCGGGCTGCTGGAATTCGCGGGAAAACGAGCGATTCTGAGGATCGTGTTCGTAGATGAAGACCTGCTTGTGGGCAGACGTTTCTGGCGTCCGGGCAGGATTGGTGTTGCCGTATGGGC
>Ga0302123_10000012_pt1 | contig 135643 bp, 87 predicted proteins | sample CB21_321_MG_FD_203109 | JGI IMG/M metagenome (GOLD analysis project Ga0302123, IMG submission 203109) | Marine microbial communities from Western Arctic Ocean, Canada - CB21_32.1 | ecosystem: Environmental > Aquatic > Marine > Oceanic | place: Canada: Western Arctic Ocean | collected 2017-09-28 | reverse complement strand
ACGCACTTAGTCACCACCACACCAAAGTTTCAATCCACACGCCCGCGGGGGGCGTGACGTCCATGCGGCGCCGATTATTCCGCCTGCCATAATGTTTCAATCCACACGCCCGCGGGGGGCGTGACGGGCTGGCCCGCCCCGGCGGTCTCCGGGCTGAGGTTTCAATCCACACGCCCGCGGGGGGCGTGACCAAATCGACGTTTGTCAGAGCAGGCGTTGAGGTCTGTTTCAATCCACACGCCCGCGGGGGGCGTGACGACAGGGATTCCTGGCTGTCAATGTCAGCGAAGGGTTTCAATCCACACGCCCGCGGGGGGCGTGACGTGGCCGTGGCCCAGTGGGGCGACAGCGTCCCGAAGTTTCAATCCACACGCCCGCGGGGGGCGTGACTGCGGCTGGTCCAAGTTGGGGCGTGCGTTCGAGTTGCGGGACGGATTCCGCGAACCTTGTCCTCTAACGGAATACAACACTCCACCTGCGAACCGGCCATCTTCGTAAGGTACTCCTCTCATTCGAGTTCGGGGGACCGCGAACAAACCGGCGATCTGATGAGCGCTGCGGGGTCGCGGATCACAGTTATACGATCATGGGTTCGTCAAAACCCGGGACGTCCTTTGCTCCGCAATGCTCGACTCGGCGCTGCCAGTTGGAACCCAGAAAGTAGAATCGCAGACTGTCCGTGTCGAAGTCGATGATCGATTTCAGCTTCTCGCGGCAGTCCACCCACTGGTCCGGCTCGACGTTCAACTCGAACACGGAATACTGCACCCGTTGACCGAAGTCCTGACACGTGCGGGAGACGCGCCGCAGCCGTCTCCGCCCCGCGGGCGTTGTGGTGCTCACATCATACGTCACAAGGACAAACATGTTGAACCTCCCAGACAGCCTGTGCCGCAGTCAGTGGCCCGCTAAGGACGCGGAGAGCGCGAAGTCAGAAGTGAAAAGTTTGCGTCTTGAAATCCCTTCGCGCTCTCCGCGTCCTTCGCGGGCAGAAAACGGGTCTGAATCGGCCAGGAATTGAGTTCATTTCCAGATGAACGGCGGATAGGCATCCAGGTCGCCTCGGAGGTGTCTCGCCAGCAGCCGCGCCTGCAGATGCACCAGCAGACCCACCGTCGTCTTTTCCTCCAGAAAGGGATGCGTGATTTCTTCCTGCTTTCTCTTCTGCCAGGCTTCCAGCACGGTCTTCCGGGATTTGTCCTGCAGCAGGACCGCACCCGATTCGGTCGTCTCGAAGTCGGACAGCGTGATCTGTTTCCGATTGATCAGTGAGAGCACCAGCCGATCCACCAGGTACGGCCGGAATTCTTCGATCAAATCGAGCGCCAACCCCGGACGACCCGGCCGATCGCGATGCAGAAAACCGACGGCGGCATCCAGTCCGGCGGCCTCACAGGCCGAGCGGGCATCGTGAGTCAGCATCGTATAAAGGAACGACAGCAGAGCGTTGATCTCATCCAGCGGCGGACGCCGGCTGCGGCCATTGAAACGAAAGCCACTGTCGGGGTCGTTGATCATCTGCTCGAAGACACCGAAGTACTTTGCCGCGGCATCGCCCTCGTTGCCGCGCAGTGAATCGAGCAGCGTGGCCTTCCGAGCCGAGTCCAAAGGATCGAGCATTGCGGTCGCGGTTTGCTGCAAAGCCTGAGCCGTCTCCGGACATGGACCGTCGCGTGCTGATCTCATCAGCACTGTCCGCGAGTTGGCAATCTTCGCGGCGACGATGTTGCGGGCAATCTGACACGACCGATCCTCGGAGTCGGCGGCCCGATACTGTTCCCGCCGGAGCAGCACGTTGCCTGGTGAAAAGCCAACCACGGCGGCACGGAATTTCCCGTACGGACTGAGAAACGAAATTGTGACGCCCGCTTCGGCACAGGCGGCCATCAGCTGCGGGCTGCAGCTCACACGCCCGAAGCAGACGATGCCGTCCAGGTTAATGAGCGGCACGCGCAGCAGCGTTTTCTGCTCGACCTTGACCTGAACGGTCTGGCCGTCTTTGGCGAGATAAGTTCCCTCAGTCGTGACGAACATTGTGTTGAGGTGTTGTTTCATGGTGGATAGTTCATGGTGGATAGTTCATTGCTCATGCTTCATTGATGCCCTGTTCACCGTTCACCGATCACATGCTCGGCGAACGACTGCTCGACAAACCGAGACGCCAACCGTCCCGGCGCGAGCGCATCGGGCAGACACAGTTCCACCAGCGAGCAGTTGCTGCATTTGGGTTCCCTGACAGCCGACGGTGTCCGGCCCGAGGCCACCATCTCCTGCAGCCGTTCGATTGTTCGAGCCGTCGTCTGGCGCAGAGTGTCGTCAATCGGAACTTTCGTGCGTCGCTTCCGGGTGCCGTAATACAGGGCGCCGTCGGGCACGCGGACGCCCAGCATTTCCTCGAGGCAGAGTGCCTGAGCACAAAGCTGAACCCGATCCGAATCGTCCTTCTTCGGTTTTCCTCGCTTGTATTCGACCGGTGTGACCGTCCAACCCGACCAGTCACGCAACTCGGCAGCCACGCGTGAGGGCAGCGACTCGCTGACGGTGACGCCATCGGGCGCCAGGAACTCGACGACATCCGCCTGTCCCACGATGCCCCACTCAAGCGACCTCAGCGACAGACCGCGCACGGTCCTCAACTGCCCGCGAGTTTCCGGCGCTCCGTCATGCGCCCGCTCATGCAGATGCCGTCCTTCAGCCGTCAGACGGTTTTCGGCCCACAACCGCTCGATGTGAATGAGCGCGCACTGCCGCTCACAGAACAGCAGATGTTGCAGAGCGGAAATCGGCAGGAGATCATCTTCGTGATAAGTCATGACATGATCTGTGGCCCGCGAAGGACGCGGAGAGCGCGAAGACGTGATAACGAAAAGGTTTCCCTTCGCGCTCTCCGCGTCCTTCGCGGGCAGGCTTGTTGCTGATTCACTCCGATCGCTTGTGTTTTGTCAGTGCAAATCGTTCGTGCTGCAGTCGGGGATGAGCACCAAAGTTGACCAGCAGTCCGAGTTGCAACCGGGTTGCATGCAGATAGTTGAGCACCTGTGCCCGATGCTCACTGGCGAAATCCGACAGGGCCTTGATCTCAACAATGATCGTGTCGAAGCAGATGAAATCCGGTTTGTACGTGGCCTCAATCACGCGGTCGCGGTACGTCAATTCGATCTTCGGCTGACTGCGAAATCGTATGCCCTGATGATCAAGTTCGATTTCGAGGCAATCCTGATACACCGGTTCGAGGAACCCGCATCCCATCCGGCGATGCACTTCAATGCAGGCTCCGATAATCCGGTAACTTTCTTCCCGGTAGATCAGCTCTGTCATGCCGTTTTCCTTTCTTCGATTGGATGACCCGCGAAGGACGCGGAGAGCGCGAAGACGTGATGTTGAAGAGAGTTTCCTTCGCGCTCTCCGCGCCCTCCGCGCCCTCCGCGCCCTTCGCGGGCAGTGACATTGAAGCGGTATCAGAATTTCTGTTCGACACTGACTCCCGCTGGCAGGTCAGAGTCCGACACATTGACTGAGTAGTGACTGAATTGTCTGGTCGGGACCGACTCGTCGGGATTCGTGCGCGTGACAGTGATACGCTCGAACAATTTGTGGGCCGGCGCGTTACCGAGAGCGCTTTCATGCTTGAACAGAATCAGTGATTGAGCTGCCATTTCACCGCGGGATGCCGAACGGTCGTACTCGAACATTTGCGCGAGCGAGGTCCAGAACAGGTCAAGGTCTTCACCGTTCTCGTTGAAGCCGGTCTTCTCGGCGAGGTGCGGATTGATAAAGCCATGCACCCGATACAGTCCGTACGGCACGGTGAACTTGCGGCCCATCGTGCGGTTGTCGCCGGACTGAGCCTCGGCTTCTTTCTCCGTCGTGACGGCGCAACGGGTGACGGCGTGTTCCTGCGAGATGATTGGATCGACGCTGCGAGCGATGGCGAACTGAATCGGCCCACGTACCTGTCCGCAGTTGACGTCGGTCGACATGACGGCACCAAACGAGCGAATGTCGAAGAAGTTCCCGCACATCCAGGCGGTCACTTTCCTGGCGTCTTCTTCCTTTTTGGGAAGTCTTCGCTTCTCAGGTTTGAGTTCGAACTCCTGATAGGCTCGTGCATGTTGCAGGTTCAGGACGGCTTTTTCCTTGACGTAGATTTCGAATGGCGGCTGTTCCTCCTTCACAAGCCCGACGTAGTTGCGGATCTTGCGTTTCAGGCAGACATCGGTGACGAGTCCCTGTCCGGTTTCGGGATCGACCCGCGGCAGGTTTCCGGCGTCGGGATCGCCGTTGGGATTACCGTCTTTAATGTCAAACAGATAGACGAAGTCGTAGCGAGAGATCATGTGAGTTACTCCTGTTCCTGGGTTGCGGAGTTGGTGTTGTCGGATTTCTTCGTGAAGATGTCCTGCCGTTGGTGGTAATAGCCAATGGCAAAGAGCCCCTGGTCGCGGAGACTGAGGTGTGACGGGAAGTTCACAAGTTCTGCCACAATGGCCTGGATTCGTTTTTCGTGGTACGTTCGGCTGCCTTTTTCGAGTTTGCCGAGGTGATGCTGGCTCAACCGAATGATGCGTGGGAAGACACTGCCGGGCGTTGCCGAGGCCGAACCGAAATACCGGTCCTTGATGGTGTCGTTGATGCCAGGCTGGGCATCCTCCTGGGTCTTCTCCAGTTCTGCGAAGAGTCTTCCCAGGCGGTAGCCTGGTTCCGTGCGGTCTGCGTCGAGTGACATATCAAGCTCCTTTTCCAGAGGTTGAATACCGGAACGGGTATTCCGATTGAGATAAGCCTTGATCGTCGCAGCACGCAGATAACGCACCTGCCGATCTGCGCGGATACGTCGGATGAGCGATGTGTACATCAGGCTCGGATAGGGCGTTCCACTGAGAATTGCTTGCATCACGGCACCGCCAAGCAGTGGTGGCAGGTCTTTGGAGTCCCGAACGGTTTCGCGGAGCAAACGCCACACAGAGGGGAATTCCGGGTCGCGATCGCTGCGAATGATTGCCAGGTCCACGAAGTGCTGCCGCAGGTTGTCGACGAGGTCACCGAGTGTGCTGACCCGCCAGAAGCGGACGCTGATGCGGGCTGCGTTGGGGGAAAGGCCGAGGACGTAGAAGGGTGTCGTCGGGTCACCGAACTCGCCGGGGTACTTCCCCTGGGAAATCTGTGACAGAACGGCGTGTACGTGGTTCGTGAGAGCTTCGTCCTCGGCGTCACGCGACGGATCGAACGTCCACGGAAGGAGATTCTCGGCCTCCGTCGGCTTCTCCGTCCAGAACACGGTCGAAGCATCGCCGATCTGAATCCGTCGCCGGTTGTCGGCCAGCAGACGGTTTAGAGCTGTGCAGTATTGGAATGCGGATTGCTCGCTCACCGGAGCATTACGGCCTGCTTTCTTACCTTCACGGCCATAGGACTCATAAGCAGAATCATTAAAAGATACCAGCAGCGCGCCTGCTGACTGAGCGCCCCAGACACCCTTAATCTTCGGTTCATGCAGTCGCGCGAGGGGGCGCTGTTCGCCGGTGACGAGGCACTGGCCATTGACGGCATCGGACGTGTCACTCTCGTCCTCGAATTGACCCCGCCACCATGTCTTCACCGCTTCACGCTCGTGGACGTAGTGGTCTGTGGCGCGGATGCGGAAGACGCCGAAGCCGGTGCCGATCTCGACCAGCTTCTCATGCTGCTGTGCCTCGTCGGGATTCCATTGCCGGAGGAACGTGCAGACCGCGGAGAACTCTGGATCGTCGATGTTTGATTCCACGTCGCGATGACGCTCGCGAAAGGCTTCAAACGAGTTGCGTGTCCTCTCCGGTTTCGGATCGTCCGCTTTGTAGCCCAGGAGGTAGGCCGGGTTGTCCCACAGGAAACAGGGGTTGATACCGGCACCGGAGGGCTTCGCATTGCCGAGGACAATCAGCGAGAGCGGCAGCAGCTTCTTCCCTTCCTGCGTTCTCACATCGGCGATCTCATGCAGTGAGCCGTCGGCGTTGAGCATCACACAGAAAGCAATTTTCTGTCGGCTGAAACCGAACGGAGCAATGTCGACGTCTGGATCGTGTTCGAGCCGCTGGTAATAACTGTTAAGAGCCTGCAGGATCATGCGGAGGTCTCCTCTGTCACGGCTGGTTCGAACGGAGGAACGGCGATCACGCCGTTGCGCATCGACGCACGGAAGAAGTGCGGGATCGCGTTGAGCTTGCGGCCATCGTGACCACTGAGCGTGTCGTACGTCTTGCCGGTTGCCGGGGCGAATTCAATGTCGTGCAGGATGTAGCCAAGATCCTGTTCGCCCTTCAGTTCGGACTCGGGGATCGGTCCGTCGAGCCACTCAAAGTCGCAGGGAAATTCACGGCAACCCAGGTAAGGGTGATGAAAGTATTGGCCGCGTTCTGCCCGGCGTTTGAAAATTGCATAGTGCTTCTGGATCGGATCGGAGCCGTCGAGTAATTCGAAGCGAGCTTCGATGACATAGGCGACATCCCGCAGGATAGTGGCCGCCCGCTGCTGGCGATCGTCTTCGATGAGGATTGCCAGGGGTCCCTTGAGTGTCCCTTTCATCGCTTTCTTCGCATTGGCGGCCGACGCCTTGCCGGAGACTTCGTTGCGGCGGAGATTCGTGAAGCGGATCGGCTTGAGCACGTGGAGTCGTTCGACGATCCACCGCACCTGCGGCTTCCAGTAGATCGCCTCCAATACGCCCCGCGCGGCCGATGGCGTGATGACGTCGTAGCTGACTCGCTCGACCTTCATCTCAGGCCGAGTGAAACAGGCGTATTCGCCCCAGACTTTGAGACGGATGCGGTGTAATTCTGACATGTGTTTTCCTTTCGTGATCAGCGAATAAGCGTCCCAGGCTCCATGAAGCCCGGGCGATCGACTCGCAGGCCAAGCATCTGGTCGTAGGCATCGGGATTTGTGAGCACGGCGTACCCGCCGTCGAGCGAAATGTCGACATCGCCGGCATGGATCAACTCTGCGTACATGTACTCGAAGACGTTGACAGTGAATCGCTGCAGCCGTCGGAGCAGCTTGCGAGACGGGCCGTCGTCATACAGTTGGTTGATCAACCCGGACCCCGCCTCGCCGCAGGGCACGAAGATGCTCCGCGAGACATCCTCAATCATCCGAAACCGCTCGGCAGCCGTGCGGAAGTCGAAGGCGAACTCCTGCAGGGGCTTCGGGAAGCAGCCCATCACGTTCAGCTTGTCCCAGCCGTGGACACTGCCCTGAGACCAGTAGTGCAACTCGAAGTAACGTTCGATTGCTGCCGGATCGAGGAGGTCGTCGAAGTCGGGCATCACCTCCCGCGCCGTCGAGGCGACCTGTGCCAGATAACCGCGCAGCTTCACGTCCGTCGGCTCAAAGACGAAGACATTGCCGGACGGCCGACGCCCTTCGCGATTGCAGCGACCAGCTGCCTGCGCGATTGAATCCAATCCCGTCATGGCCCGGAAAACGACGGGGAAGTCGACATCGACGCCTGCTTCAATGAGCTGCGTGCTGACGACACGGCAGGGGCGTTTATCCTTCAACCGTTCGCGAATCTCGGTGATCACCTGACCGCGATGCTCGCCGCACATCAGCGTACTGAGGTGAAACAGACCGTCACCGTCGTCCGCCGGCTCTCGCAGCGACCGATACAACGTCGAGGCGTGTGCCCGTGTATTGACAATGCAGAGAAACGAGGACAGTTCGCCGAGTTGCTCGACGAGTTCACTGTCTGATGTTGCTCCGAGATGACGGACACGAACTCGCTTCATCTGGTCGTAGAGCCGTTGTGGCTTCGGGACGATCTCGCGAACGTTCTCCAGGCCGATCGAGAAGCCGTCGCGTCTGGTTAGTGCTGGCTGCGTCGCCGTACACAAGACAATCGAACAGCGGTAGTCGGTGACCAGCTCCCGCAACACAGCAAGGCACGGCTTGAGCAACTCGACCGGCAGCGTCTGGGCTTCGTCCAGAATAATCACACTGCCGACAAGATTGTGCAGCTTGCGACATTGCGACGTCCGCGCCGCAAACAGAGATTCGAAGAGCTGCACGTTGGTTGTGACGACCAGCGGGGCATGCCAGTTTTCGGCTGCCAGGCGAGAACGTTTCGTCTCGTGTTGCGCATCGGGATCGACATTCGAGTGATGTTCCAGCACGACTTCTTCGCCGAGCTCGCCCAGAACCTCGCGGAACACTCCTGCCGTCTGATCGATGATGCTGGTGAACGGAATCGCGTAAATCACGCGGCTCAATCCGTGTGTCACCGCGTGCCTGAGAGCGAACGCGAGAGACGCGAGCGTCTTGCCGCCGCCGGTCGGGACGGTGAGTGAGAAGAGCCCTGGAGAGAGTTCGGATGCTTCCCGGCAAGCTGCGAGTACCTCGGAGCGGCGTTTGTTGACGTCCGTCGGTTCGCTGTTCGCAGACAGGTTGCCCAGGTAGCTGTCGAGGAGGTCGAGTATCGACTGCAAGCTGACATCGTTGGTTGGTCTGTCCGCAGACTTGCCCGCATCCATGAACGCCTCGGTCGCCAGATAGTCGGCGTCGACCAGGCACGAGAACAGCATGCGAGTGAACAGGGCGACCTGAAAGGCGCCCCGAGTCTCGTCGCCCCGAGTCTCGTCGCCCCGAGTCTCGTCGCCCTGGTCGATTGCCAGTGGCGGCGGATTGAGTGGTTCGTCGGCATCCAGAACCTCCGGCGGTGCCGCGGTGTACGGTTCGATGTTCTTGTCAAGCCGTTCATCGAGACTTGATGCGCTGCCGCTTGCATCCGCCAGACCGGCGTGATGCCCGGCAATGACATACGCCAGCAGCCGTCCCCAGGGTTTGACCACCGCGACTGCGTGCTGAGCACCTGCCGTGGAGTGATCCACACGGCCCTTGTACTGTTCGAGATGTGCCTCGAAGCCGTTTTCCTTGTGCAGATACGCCTGGAACGCCGCCGAGTACTTGCCGGTGTCGTGCCAGAGTCCGGCGAGATGTCCCCAGTCGCGGGCCTGAAATCGCGCGGCAAACTGCGCGGTACGGGCGGCCACGGCGGCCAAGTGGTCTTCCAGTCGCTCCCAGTCTTCAACAGGGCGGTCGGGGAGACTGTGGGCGAAGAAATCACTGATGCCGGAACATGATGTCGGGTCGGCAGGCATACGCGCCTCTGCCTGGACGTCAATGTGTGTACCATACGGAACAAAAGGATACAGACATGCGATGGCGGATTCCGCCTGAACTGGTCGCATTTCTTCAGTTTTGGTTTGAATTGCGTGGTGTCCAGCGAATGGGCTGCCGGATGCTGAGCGTCTCGATGACCTCCCGCTGCGCAAGTTCGTCGGGCAGAATTTTTCAGGTAAAGCCGCGCGGGCGAAGCGGCTTGTGTTCCTGCCGTTTCCTGGCTCATCGCGCGGGATGAATTCCCGGGACGAGCAGGCCACAAGCTGTCTGGCCATTGCCCGAATGGGCGAACGTGGCGGGATCGTTGTGGACAGGAAGGGCGAGTCAGTAAGTTACGCGCCGGCCTGTAAACTGCAGTGGGCTTTCGGCCTGCGGTCGCCGTGCCGAGTCGTACAGGCCACTCTGAATGAGCAGCCGCAGTCTGAGGTCCCGGGCAGCATCAGGGCAGGGCAGGGCAGGGCGGCTACAACTCAGTGACAAGCAAAGAGATACGACATAAGCCGGAGTGGCGGAATTGGCAGACGCGCGGGATTCAAAATCCCGTATCCGTAAAGGGTGTGTGGGTTCGAGTCCCACCTCCGGCAATCAGCTCGATCCCGAGTCCACTCAAAACAAAGCACTGGCGGAGCCAGTGGCACACGCCTTACGGCATACTCGTTCTCCTGGAGCACACCATGTCTGATCTCAGCAGTCTGTCACGTCGCGGGTTTCTGCAGGGAAGCGCCGCTTTGCTGGCCGCTTCACCACTGATCGCAAAGGCTGCCGATGAACCGGCTGACGCCGGTCTGAACGGGCGGCTCTACAAGACACTCAAAATTGGCATGGTGCGTGTTGATGGTTCGCTGACCGACAAGTTCACAGCGGCAAAGGTGGCTGGATTCGATGGGATCGAACTGAATGCCCCGACGTTCGACGTCGACGCAGTCAGGCAGGCCATTGACGAATCTGGTCTGCCGGTTGACGGCACGGTGTGTTCCTCTCACTGGCAGGTGCGCCACACCGACCCGGACCCCGCAGTACGTGCTGTGGCCCTGGACACGCTTAAAGAAGCATTGCGCAAGACACATGCGGTCGGTGGTCATACCGCGTTGCTTGTCTGCGGTCATGGCAAAGATGGCACGGAAGAGGAGTGCTGGGAGCGCTCCGTGTCCAACGTTGCACAGGCGATTCCGCTGGCCGCCGAACTGGGCGTCGTCATCGCGATCGAGAACGTCTGGAATCACTTTTGCTACGACCACGATGGTGACTCGAATCAGACGGCCGACAAGTTCGTCAAATACTGTGACGAGCTGAATTCCCCATGGCTCGGCATGCAGTTCGACATTGGAAACCACTGGAAATATGGGTCGATGGGCGACTGGATTCGGACGCTGGGCAAGCGAGTCGTGAAACTCGACGCCAAGGGATTTTCGCGCGAGCAGAACAAGTTCACGAAAATCGGCGAGGGCGACCTGGACTGGGCCGACGTCACAAAGGCGCTACTGGAGATCAACTTCGTGGGCTGGTGTGCTGCAGAAGTTGGCGGCGGCGGACCGGATCGTCTGGCCGAAGTCTCCGCGAACATGGATCGCGTATTTGGCCTGAAGCGGGCGTAAGGAATAGTCCCGAAATAACTTACCGGAATTGTGAGCCGTAGCCGTAGCCCGATTTCTCCGAAATCGGGACCAGACGACATCGCAACCTGCCGGCACATCGATCGCCGCTCAGTTTTGCGACGTCCAGGGCAGCGGATTTCGGAGAAATCCGCCTACGGCTCAGAGGTCTCGCGGATTCCAGATCGGGAACTTATTTGGGCTCCCGTTTCCAGCGGCGAGTAATCAGGCCGGAGCCGCGGCAAGCTTCAACCGAATCTCGCCGGCTTCGGTGGTCAGGTGTGAGATCAGGCTCCAGATGAAGACCACCAGACCCAGCATCTCACCTGTCTCTTCAACGGTTGTGGCCAGCATGTAGGCAATGTGCTGTTCTCCGAAGTGATCAAGAATTGCGCCGTCTACCATCTCCATCCCGAGCGCGCCGCCGACAAACAGGCACGCCGCGGCGATGAAGCGGTACCGCGTCGTGCTGTCCAGATTCCAGAGAAAACGCAAATACGCCAGTCCCAAAGCGATGACGATGGCAATGCCTGGAATCACCCAAGTGAAGTAGAAGACGCCTTCCGCCTTGACCAGCCGGTCCATCGGCACCATCAGGATCTCGTGAAAGCTGGCGGCTTCGTCGAGCGAAAGCAGGCAGAAGATGGCACTCAGCGAAGCCCAGTGCTTCCACCAGCGATTGCCGCGCGAGCGATGCATCCAGGCGCAGATCGCGAGTAACGCGGCCGAACACAGATGCAGCATGGCCGAGAACCACGCCGGAACAGAGTTTTCGCTGTTGAGTGTGAAACGGCGAAACACATCGGCCGCCGTCCAGGAAAAGGGACGGATATGCTCTTCCGCCAGCTCCATCGGAATCGTCACAGCAGCCAGCAGCAGGACCGGGCACAGGAGTAGATAAGCGACTCCACGTGCAGAAAGCGTAATGTCGACGCGTTTCATGCTGAATTCCAACGGGGACAGAACTGGAACCAGCGTAAGGAGACCGGCGGACGTCGTTCGCCCGGCTTTCCTTACGTGGAGTGATCACAGTTCATTTTCCCACATTTCATCAGCGTGGCGGCTCGATTGTTGACGAGCGCGCTGGAACGTACGGTGACTTTGGGCAACACCGTCGCCCGTTCGCCACCATCCGAGCGTCGTGCGATCCCGTGTACTTCCAGGTCTGACCGGCGGACGTGGTAGCCAAACTCGGCTTCCGCAGGTCTGGTACGACTGACTCGTCCAATCAACAGGTCGGGACAACTTCCACTTTCTCGGGGGAAGCAGTCTGGACGACCCGCGATTCGACCGTGCCTTCGTACTCGGCGATGACTTCCGATGTGTCACGTGGCTCCGTATGCGCGAACCAGTCCAGTCGGGCCGGCACGGCGATCGCCTTCAGGAATTCCGTGCGGTACGCGTCGGGAGCGAGTCCGAAGCATCCGAACTGTTCCAGATGAGACGTGGGTTCCTGGACGTCATGCATCTGAAAACGATTCGATTGCAGGCAGTGCATGCAATGCAGGAACGAGACCTTGCCAGCGTCCCGTACCTGATTGAACTGGGTGACTCCTACAAAGTAAGCCCCCAGCGAGACCCCCAAGTAGCCGCCGACCAGCTTGCCGTCCTGCCACGACTCGAAGCTGTGAGCGAAGCCCATGCGATGCAGTTCGCAGTACAGGTCGACGATTTGCGGCGTGATCCATGTTTCCGGCCGATCGCCGCAACCGCGTGCCACATCATCAAATCGCTGGTTAATACTGACCTGAAAGCGGTCCTGCCGCAGCAGCCGCTTCAGATTCCGTGGGACCACGAACCCGTCGATGGGCATGATGCCGCGAGGGTTGGGTGCTTTCCAGAAGATGCGTCCGGTCTCGGGTACGGTCAGCGGAAATCGACCATTCAGATACGCTTGGAGCACGGTTTCCGCCGTCGCGTCGGCGATCTGCACATCCAGCCATATGTCCAGCAGGCGGCGTTGGCTGTGCGGAATTGCCGCAAGTGCCTTCAGGACAGCGGTTCGGCTTGAGCGTCGCAGTGAATTCAGGAGTGATCCAATCATACCGGCCAGTGGCTTTCTTTCCTGCAGGGCAGAGGTTCCCGCCCGGCGGTAGCTGTGGGCGGTGGCTAACGGAGCGTCACGCCTTTCGGACGCACCGTCGCTCTGCTTCTACGCTAGCTCACAAATCGAATCGAGTGGGAAGGACAGGTGGTTTAGCGAGTCGGATTTGCTGACAACCGCATCGTCTCGACGGGTCTGGTCGACGCCTGCTGTTCGCACGCGTTTTGACGTGGTGATTACAGGAAACGTCGTTTTGTGCAGGCAACGTCCACAGGTGGCGTTGCGTCTGGAATGAGCAGAGCAGGGGGATGACTCGGTCGGTTGATTCCGCGTCTGAATCCGCAATACTCGCGTCGCATATCGAAAATTGTCCCCGAGAGGCCAGGCTGGCCTCTGAACTTTCACACTTGAGGAGACTCCCCAATGGCCGACATTCGTTCTGGAGCTGTAACTTTGAAGGGTGGCCCTGTTGATCTGGCCGGCCCGGAACTCAAAGTCGGCGACGCAGCTCCCGACTTCACGCTCCAGGCAAACGACCTGAGCGAGGTCACACTGGCCAGCAGCGCGGGCAAAAAGCGGATCATCGTGACCGTGCCGTCACTCGACACGCCCGTGTGCCACGAAGACTCGAAGAAATTCAACGATGCGGCCGGCGGCCTGAGCGACGTTGAAGTGCTCGTTGTCAGTATGGACCTGCCGTTCGCACAAAAACGCTGGTGCGGAGCCGAATCTGCCGAGAACATCAAAGCGTTAAGTGCTCATCAGTGCACAGGTTTTGGCGAAGCGTATGGTGTCCTGATTCAGGGCGGTCCGCTGAATCGGATTCTGGCTCGAGCCGTGTTCGTCGCTGATGGCGAAGGCAAACTGACGCACGTCCAATACGTCGGCGAAATCACCGAGCACCCTGATTATGATGCGGCTCTGGCTGCTGCCAGATAAGCTGTCACGGAGCGGTTGCGTCTGACACCAGTCGGCACGATCGTACGGAAAGTGTTTTTAACCCGGCTCTCACGCATGAGAGGGCCGGGCTTTTTTGTGTTGAGCGGACGCTGTTTGCTGCGTTCTTCCGAGGTACGCCAAGTGCATTTCGTGGGCGTCGAGCCCGCAGAATCCGGAATCGCGGCGAACATACGCTCATTTGAACTGGTTAAGTGACGCCCGGTGCTGCACTTGTGGCGTATCGGTGGTCCGCCCGATGTCAGGGTGTTTCCGTTGGGCCAGGCCATTTATACTCAGTACACGGCTTCGCCTCGCTTGTTACCTCCGCTTGAGGAATTGTCCCATGCTTCGGCCGTTTGCACTTTGCAGTCTCATCGCGGCTCTTCTCGCCGCCGGCTCCGGCCAGATTGAAGCGGCCCCGACTCCGGCGCAACGCAAGGAGCTGTCTGCCATTCAGAAGCAGGTTGCCGGAATCGCGTCGATGCTCCGAAAGCGCGAGTATGAAAAGGCAGAGGAGACGCTGAAGAAGCTGATGGAGGAAGCTGAGAAGGTCATTAAGACCGGTCAGTTTCCGGAAAGCGACCGCGGAGTCATATCGTTGCGGCGTCTCATTGATTCCAACCGACAGCGCGTGGCGAAGGCACAGGGCAAACCTGATCCCACACTGGTGAGTTTCACAAAGGAGATTGCTCCGATTTTTCAGGCGCGCTGTGGTAACTGCCACGTCGGTAACGGAAACAGCGGCAATCTCAGTCTGAATTCGTATGCGGCGATGGGACGAGGTGGAAAATCCGGCGCACTGCTGATTCCGAAAAATCCTCAGCGGAGTCTGTTGATGGCTCGGCTGGTGAATCCGCAGAATCGCATGCCGCGGAACGGGCAGCCTCTGACCAACGAACAACTTTTGACGATCAACAAGTGGATTGCGCAGGGGGTGCCATTCGATGGCGAAAACCCGCAGACGGCGCTCGCCGATCTGGGCAAGACACTGACGAAGCCAGCGGCTGGCGGACCGCCGCAGCCGGCTCCGACGATCAGCGTCGCAACGGGCAACGAAAAAGTGTCGTTCGTGAAGGACATTGCCCCGACGATCGTCAATCTCTGCGGGCGTTGCCACGGCGGCAACACTCCCCGCAGTGGACTGTCGCTGGCGACGTTCGCCGGCATGATGAAGGGTGGCGACAGCGGGCGGGTTGTGATCCCTGGAAACCTTGAAGGCAGCCGACTGTGGCGTCTGGTCGGGGCAGGGGACCAGCCGCGAATGCCGCAGGGACAGGCACGCATCACCCGAGCGTTCCACGCCAACTTGAGAACGTGGATCGAAGAAGGGGCAAAGTTCGACGGCGACAACGCCAATCTACCACTGCGACAACTGGTCCCGACGGACGAGGAATTGCTGGCTGCTCGACTCGCTGCTCTTTCGCCCGCCGAGATGCGATCGTTCCGTGATGAGCGGACTCAGGACCAGTGGAAACGAGTTTCACCGCGCGTGACCGCTCGGTTCATAAGCAACAGCCCGGAGTTCTTCATCTACGGTGACGTGTCCGAAGAGCGCCTGAAGCAGGTGAGTGACTGGGCTACGGCACACGCGCAAAAGCTGCGTTCGCTGTTTGGCGCGAAGGCGACTCCGATGTTTCGTGGCCGACTCGCGATTTTCGTGATGAAAGATCGGTTTGGCTACACCGAGTTCAATCAGGTCATTCACCGCCGCAGTACGGCCCGTGACGTGCACGGTCATTCGACGGTAACAACCGGTTACGAAGATGCGTACGTCGTGCTGGAAGACATCGGGGACGACCCCGGTTCAACCCACGGCGGGTTGCAGGTCAGCCTGCTGGAGCACATCTCCGGCGCCTGGCTCAAGAAGCCGGGAACGAGTCTGCCGGACTGGGTCATTCGAGGCACGGGCCTGGCACTTGCCCGACAGGCTGTGGGAGGCAATCAGTACATCGACGGACTGCAGGACGGGGCTGTCGATTCGCTGCAGGGGATCGAGAAGCCTGAAGACGTCTTCACCGACGGACGATTCGGGCCAGGCGACATCGGGCCCATCGGGTACACGCTGGTCAACTTTATGATCAAGGCCGGCGGCGCTCCCAAGTTTGGTCGATTTGTCGCGCAGCTTCAGTCTGGAGCCAACGTCGCGGCGGCAGTCAAAGCCGTCTATCCACCGGCTGACCTGAAAGCGCTGGGTTCCAGCTATCTGCAAAGCCTCAGCCCGAAGTAGCGATTGAAACAGCGAACAAGTCGACAGGCGGGATTCGATATCGGATCCCGCCTGTTTTCGTTTGCACTGCGGGAACCGAGTCCTGGCACTGCTGTGCGGCTGAAGATGCGGTCTCTATAATCCCGCGCGGCGCGCCCCTTACCCAGGAAAGCTGCAAATCGATGCCAGATGTTCTGATCGCCGGTGGAGGTGTGATCGGCCTGTCCATTGCCTGGGAACTGGCTTCACATGGCGTATCGGTGTCGCTGATCGACCAGGGACAAATCGGACGCGAAGCATCCTGGGCGGGAGCCGGAATGCTCCCGCCAGGCTCACTGGAAGGTGCCACAGGTGGCGAACCTCGGTTGCGAGCCTTCAGCCATTCGTTGTGGCCTCAGTGGAGCGATGAGCTGCGTCAGTCGACGGACATCGACAACGGCTATCGCGTCTGCGGGGGGATCAACCTGAGCTTCGATCGTGATCTGGAGCCGGAACGCGTGGCATGCAGTCGCGAAGGCAATGACGTTCAGGCATTGTCCGCTCAGCAGTTGGCGCAGCTGGAAGCGGCCATCAGTCCGGAAGTGACTGACGCGTTTCACATGCCTGATTTTGGACAGGTGCGGAACCCACGGCAGCTCAAAGCTCTGATCTCGGCATGTCACGACAACGGTGTGGAATTGATCGAGGGAACTCCACTGCTTGGCTGGGAAAGGGTAGCAAATGGAGGGCGAATTGCCGCTGCCAGGACTGGCGCCGGGCGAATCGCGGCCGATCAGTTTGTTACTGCCTGCGGAGCCTGGTCAGGGGAGATCCTGGCAGCGGTTGGATGCCACGTCCGTGTCGAGCCACTACGGGGGCAGATGGCTCTACTGAAGACTGCGCGACCGTTGTTCCGACACGTGCTGCAGGTCGGGCCGCGGTATCTTGTCCCTCGTTCCGACGGGCGGACGCTGATTGGTTCCACTGAAGAACATGTCGGCTTCGTGAAACGGAACACAGTCAGTGGTGTGCAGAGTTTGTTGGAATTCGCAGCGAAAGTTGTCCCGAATCTGCGCGACGCCGAGTTGGAACGCTGCTGGTCAGGACTTCGACCGGCGGGGCGGGGCGATGTCCCGTACATCGGACCTGTTCCAGGCACGGACAATCTATTTGTGGCCACGGGGCATTTTCGGTCGGGGCTGCAAATGTCGCCCGGAACGGCAGTCCTGATCCGGCAGATGCTGCTTGGTCAGGAGACGACGATCCCTGCCACGCCGTACGCGATCGCATCCTCAAGCGAGACCAACGGTACCGGAATCGATGTTGCCGAATCAGTTCCTGTTTGACGTTGCAGCATGGAGCGAAGGTATGGCGCGCAAACGGATTGCAATCGTCGGAGCGGGGCCCATTGGCCTCGAGGCCGCGATCCTGGCCAAAGACCGCGACCTGGACGTGACTGTGCTCGAACGCGGTCGTGTGGCAGAGAACGTGCGATCGTGGGGACACGTTCGACTCTTCAGCCCGTTCGCAATGAATACGTCGCCCTGGGGTCGACAGGCTTTGGCCGGTTCGTCGTTGCCTGCCAGCGACAAGTGTCTTACCGGAGCCGAATTCATCGAACGCTATCTGCTGCCGTTGAGCCAGCATGCGTCGCTCAATGGCTGCCTGCAGGAATCCAGCCGCGTATTGGGGATCAGTCGCACACGTCTGTGGAAAACGGACCAGATTGGCAAGTCGTCCAGGACAGAATCGCCGTTTCGAATTCTTGTTGAGTCAGACGCCGGACTGGAATCGACCTTGGAAGCCGATGTCGTACTGGATTGTTCCGGAACGTACGGCAACCACAACTGGCTCGGAGCGGGGGGGCTTCCGGCTCCCGGCGAACGCGCCGCGGCAGACCGGATCGACTACGAACTGTGCGACGTCACTGGAGCCAGTCGAGGCCGTTTCGAGAACAAAACAGTTCTTGTCGCGGGCAGCGGGTATTCGGCTGCGACTGCTGTGGTCGCCCTCGCGGAGCTGGCGCCGAAGACTAAAGTCATCTGGTTAACACGGAACGATACAGCGCAGCCGCTGACACCAGTGGCAAACGATCCACTCCCGGAACGCGCCCGACTGACGGAGGCCGCGAATGCAATCGCAGCAGGACAGGGCAGGGCGGTGCGCCGGCTGGCTGGTTCCGTAATTATGTCGATTGACCATCACGCAAATGCAAAGCTTCTCGTGTCCGTGCAAAACGCCAGTGGTGAGGTGGAGGCATTAACGGTGGATCATGTTCTTGCACTCGTTGGCTATCGACCGGATCGGTCACTCTATGAGGAATTGCAGGTTCACGAGTGCTATGCCACTCAAGGGCCAATACGATTTGCCGCATCTTTGCTGGGGGAAACGTCGGGTGATTGTCTCGCGCAGTCTGAGCCGGGAATTGACACGCTCAGGAATCCGGAGCCCGACTTCTACATACTTGGAGCGAAAAGCTATGGACGCGATTCACGGTTCCTCTTGAGGACGGGAATCGCACAGGTCGAGGCTGTGATTGATGTCATCTCCCGTGAAATGGTGTAAGTCTCCGCACTGTGAGCCATGAGACTTACAATTTGCACTTTGATATTTGCACTTTGCAATTTGCAATGTGAAGTATGCCTGGTCCGCGTCAGCGAGCTTCGATCTGCCGGAACTCTCTCTCAAGTCTGGCTGAACCAGTCGCTAACGATCTGAACTTAACCGGAAACAAACTGGTACTGCTCGATGGAAAACGCTCCGTCAGTTGCCCTCGAATCTCTCGACACTCTCTGGTTCCAGGTAGCTGGGACTCGCTGCAATCTCGAATGTGCGCACTGCTTCATCAGTTGCAGCCCGCACAACGACTCCTATGGATTTCTGACTCTGGATGTTGTTAGAGAACGTCTTGATGAATCGGTGAAGTGGGGCGTGCGGGATTATTACTTCACAGGCGGAGAGCCATTCCTGAATCGTGACATCGTGCCGATATTGGAGCTGACACTGCAATATGGGCCGGCAACCGTTCTTACAAACGCGACGGTGTTGAAGAGTGAGTGGGTCGAACGTCTGCGACGGGCTGAAGAAGCCACGCAGTATTGTCTGGAATTCCGGGTTTCGATTGATGGTCCGTCACCAGAGACGAATGATCCGGTAAGAGGAGAGGGAACTTTCGTTCGAGCGATGAAGGGCGTTGAATTACTTGTCGATCACGGGTTCCTTCCGATCATTACGATGACTCGCGTTTGGGAAGAAGAGAACGACCATGAAGTTCTCGGACAGTTTCGCAACGTTCTGCGTGAGCATGGCTACACGCGTCCTCGGTTGAAGGTGTTGCCTCGATTGAAGATTGGCGCCGAGTCGTGTCGCACGGAAGGCTATGGGCAATTCGAGCGAGTGACTCCGGAACTGCTGGATGGTTTCGATACGGGTCAACTGGTGTGCAGCCACAGCCGCGTGATCACGGATCGTGGCGTGGCCGTCTGTCCGATTCTGCTTGACGAACCCAGTGCAATCATGGGCCAATCGCTGGGCGACGCCAATCGGGCTTTTCCGCTGGCTCACGGTGCCTGTTACACGTGTTATCAATACGGCGCGATCTGCACGAATCCGTCTTCAAAGCCGGTAGAAGCCTGAAGGGAGTGACCAGCCGTGAAGCTCGCCTTCTTTGGCGGAATCTACAACAACTACCTGGCTCTCGAAGCTGCGGTCTACGACGCACAGCGGCGAGGCGCCGAGCGTCTGTATTGCCTTGGTGATCTGGGAGCCTTCGGACCGCATCCCGATCGGGTCTTTCCCCTGCTCTACCAGTACGACATCCAGTGTGTGCAGGGCAACTATGACCACAGCATTGGCAACGACCTGCACGATTGCCAGTGCGGATACACCGACCCACGCGACAACTGGTTTGCTCAAATCAGCTACGATTACACGTACGCCAATACGTCGCCGGCAAACCGGGAATGGATGTGCCAGCTTCCGAAAGAGATCCGGTTTGAGGTGGATGGCATCCGGTTTCTGCTGTGTCATGGAAGTCCACGGCAGACGAACGAGTTTCTGTGGGAGTCCACGACGAGTACGCATTTCATCGAGCGGCTCGCTGATCAGTGTGAGGCCGACCTGGTTCTCGGAACACACTCGGGGATTCACTGGCAACGACGACTTAGCGGCGATCGCCGGTTCATCAATGTCGGTGTCCTGGGGCGTCCTGAAAATGACGGTCGGACCAACGTCTGGTACACACTCGTGGACACGAGCAGAGCAGGGCAGAGCAGGGCAGAGCAGGGCGCGGGCCTTGCAAATGTCGGTGTAGAATTCGTTGGCTTGGAATACGATCACGACCGACTGGCCCGCGAGATGCGAGACGAGAAGTTGCCGGAAGAATTTGTTGAGACAGTTCTGTCTGGCTGGTGGACGACGTGCCTTGAAGTGTTGCCCGGTAAAGAACGGCGAGTCGGGCGTTTCTGATTCATGCAGGCTGAAAGTCGTGTCCGGTTCTCGATTCGGGAGTTCGGTAGTGCGAGCAGTTGTGCAAAGGGTGTCTTCGGCAAGCGTCACGGTGGAAGAGGACGTTGTCGGGCAGATTGGTTGTGGATTCCTGGTGTTACTGGGGGTCGGCGTCGAAGACAGCGCCGACGATGCAGCCGTCCTTGCTCAGAAGGTGGCCGGATTACGGATCTTCGAAGACGATGCTGGGAAGATGAATCTGTCGCTGGGTGAAGTCGGGGGGAGCGTTCTGGCCGTGAGTCAGTTCACTCTGTTTGGCGATTGCCGCAAGGGGCGACGTCCGAGTTTTATTGAGGCTGCCCGGCCGGAGTCGGCCGAACATCTTTACGATTGCTTTGTCGCCGAGTTGCGTGGTCAGGGGATCAAGGTCGAGACCGGCCGGTTTCAGACGCATATGAATGTCGCGCTGGTCAACGACGGCCCTGTGACATTGCTGCTGGACAGTCGGAAGCAGTTCTGAACCAGGTGGCCAATGTGCGACTTCCCAAACAGGCCATTGGCATGGACTCGCGCTGGTCCGTGCCACTAACTTCCGGTCATGTGGTACGACGCCTTTGCAGTTCTGTTGATCGGTCTTTTCGCTTGGCGGGGTGCTGCGCGCGGAGCCGTGTGGCAGCTTGCTGTAATCGGCGCGATCGTGCTCTGTGCAGTCTTTGCAGGGCAGTTGACTCCGGCGCTGGAACCGCACATTCCGCTTGAGCAGCCGTTTCATCATTGGGCCGCTGTGGGGATTGTCTATCTGGCACTGTCGCTGGTGACGTTTCTGGCAGCGCGGCAGTTGCGAGCATGGCTGGAGAAGGTGAAGTTCGTTGAGTACGACCGCCACTGGGGTGCGATTCTCGGATTGGTGAAGGGTGGAGGTCTGATGCTCGCACTGACCTGCCTGCTTGTGATTCTGATGCCGCAGTCACGCGCACCGATTCGCGAATCCTGGACGGGAAATGCGACACAAGTGGTCGTAGACCGCGTGGCTCACCTATTGCCAGTGCGTGTCGTGTCCGAATTACAGCAGGCCTTCAAAGACGAGTCTCTGCTGAAGGGTCCGACGTTTCCGATCCGCGGTTCAGAGCCATTCGAGCTGACGCTGTGACCGGTCGATCGGGCTCTGTCGGTCAGGTCAGAATTGGTTGCGGAACGTGAGCTCCTGGAACGTCCGATTCGCGAGTTTGCCTGCGGGTCCACATCGGCCGAGTATTCGAATCGCCCTCGTTTTCCCGGGGATTTCTTAGGCCACAACTTAACATAACAGACATTATCGGACGTTGGGGATCGGTGACTTCCAGGCAGCTTCGTTGACTGGCTGTGGTGTCAGTAGTTGGCCAGTCACGCCGAACAACAGCAACTCGCGACGACTGGTCCGGCGTCTGCCTGATGATTGGTCGGCGGTGCTAAACTTCGACTGTGTCGAAGACACCCATCGCTCGGAATTTCGTGTAGCGTCGGTCGACGAGTTCGTCGCGGGGGATCGACTTGAGTGAGCGGATCGCGCTGATCAGTGAGCCCTTGAGCGTGGCCGCCATCCTGCGATGGTCGCGATGAGCGCCGCCAAGTGGTTCGGGAATGATCTCGTCGACGACTCCGAGTTCGAGCAGGTCTTTGGATGTGAACCGCAGCGCGCGGGCGGCTTTGTCGCTGTGCTTGCCGTCTTTCCACAGAATGCCCGCGCAACCCTCGGGGCTGATGACGGAGTAGTACGAGAATTCGAGAATGGCGATGTGATCGCCGATGCCGATTCCCAGAGCGCCGCCAGAGCCGCCTTCGCCAATCACGACACAAACGATGGGCGTATCGAGCTGCGACATGCCGCGCAGGTTTTCGGCGATCAGCCATGCCTGACCGCGCTCTTCGGCGCCGACACCGGGGTAGGCGCCCGACGTGTCGATGAAGCAGACAATCGGAATGCCAAACCTCGCGGCCATTTCCATTTTGACAAGCGCCTTGCGATAGCCCTCGGGGTGAGCCATTCCGTAATTGTGTTCCGTACGTTCATTAATGTTGCGGCCTTTATGCTGACCGACGAAGAGGAGTTTCTCGTCGTCCATCTTTGCAAAGCCCGTCAGGATTGCGCGATCGTCGCGGTAGGCGCGGTCACCTCGCAGTTCCACAAACTCATCGAAGAGCAGTTCGAGGTAGTCCAATACTTGAGGGCGTTCCTGGTGCCGGGCGACCTTGACAACTTCCCACGGATCCAGATTCATGAAGACTTCGCGTTTCATCTTCGTGATTTCGACCCTCATATTCCGAATCGAGTCCTTCGCCGTTGCCGACGGGTTCGGTTGGGACTCGAGTTTCACGAGTTGCGCTTCCAGTTCGAAGATGGGCTTCTCGAACGGAAGCGGCGGAATTGGAGGGTTGGTGGCCATGTCGTATCTCTCGATGTATCCAGATTGGCGGCGGTGGGTCAGTTGGTCACCGAGAGTCGGTGCTGAACAACCCGGAGTGGTCCCGGGATGTGGTCGATAGCATTGGCGGAATTGGTCGTCCGCCCAGTCTGCCGAATTAAACCGACAACTGCTATTCGAAGTCGGGCAACTCGGTCATGGTGGGAAGATCGGCAGCGTCTGCTGCCGGAGGCTTTTTGCTTTGCTGCGCCTGTCGAGGTGTGGCCGGTCGCTGTGGTTTTGCTGGCGGAGGTGGTGGTACAGCGCCGGGCTGGGCATATCCCGGCGGAGGCGCTGGAGTCGCTTGTGGCGGGGCAGCTCCCGGAGGGCCATAGCCGGGAGGTGGGCCCGGGACGGCGCCTGGTGGGCCATACCCCGGAGGTGGCGCGGGAATAGCTCCCGGCGGGCCATACCCCGGGGGATACGGGGACGGCGCCCCCGGTGGCATTTGCTGTGGCGGGTAACCCGGTGGAGGGCCCGCGACGGGCATCCCCGGTTGTTGAGCTCCATAGGGCATTTGCGGCGCTGGCACACCATATCCGGGCGGCATGGGCTGCGCCACCGGCTGCTGGGGAGCAGGCTGTGATACCTTCTTTTTCTTCTTCTTTACAGGCTCTTTATCGACCGGTCCGAGCTCGCCGGATTTCTTCAGCGAAGCAATGCGACGCTCTCTCTCCTTCCGAACCACTTCGTCCCTCTCCGTCTGCTCCCGTTTCAGTCGCTCGAATGTTGCCTGCATTGCGGGATTGCGGGCCAGGATGTCGCGAATCTGATCGTCCGCTCGACTATCGCGTTTCGTTTCCATTAAGTCGGCGAGTCGCTGCTCATCCGGGTTGACGACATCCTCTTCCGCAACTGATTCACGTTTTGCCGACTGACTGGCGGAGGGCGTTTGTTCCGAGTTCTGTTCGGCATTCGGATCGCCTTCGCCACGAGCTTCTCCCTGGAAGATGCGGGAACTGCGAAACTCGCTCAGCAGTTCCTCACACGATTGAAAACGATCCTTGGGTTTCTTCGAGAGCAGCTTCATTACCAGCCGGTCCATCTCCGGCGCGACTCTGTCGTTGTGTATCGAGATCGACACAGGCTTTGCGGCGATGTGTTTTTTCAGCAGGTCCTGTGGAGACTCGCCCGTAAACACATTGTGCCCGGTCAGGCACTCATAAAGGACGCATCCCAGACTGTACAGATCGGTGGCCGGAGTTGACGGCTGTTTCCGGATCGTTTCCGGAGCCAGATAGGTCCGCGTTCCACGGATGACGCCCTTCTTGCTCGACATCAGTTTTGACAGTACGGTTGCCTTCCTGACGGCCAGTGAGAAGTCAATCAGGCGTACCTCACCAGATCGATTGATGAGAATATTGTCGGGCTTGATGTCCTTGTGGATCCAGCCCTTGTCGTGCATGTGGCCGAGGCCCATACAGACACCTTCGACGAGTTTGCGCAACAGCGTTTCAACGCTTGCCCGATCGTTGTGAATCCACTGCCCCAGATTCGGAGTTTTGAATAGATCGAGCAGTACGTAGCACTCGGTCTTTCGCATCACGATGCCGTGGCCCCGAATCAGATTGGGATGCTCGAACTCTTTCAGGAGTTTCGCTTCAAGCTTCAGCAGAGATTTCTCGGCCGGATTCGCCATCGCTTCGGGCAGCAGCAGTTTCATGGCGAACGTATGGCCGCTCTGCTCGTGCATGACCTCCCACACCTGAGAGGACTTGCCGGTTGCGATCACGCTCACGAGTACGTAATCGTCAATTTTGTTTCTGTTTTCGTTTTCTTCAGCCAAGGCAGTGTTCCCTGCTGAGCAGTCTGAGGATCGGACCCACCCGCAATCGGCCCGCGGTCATGACGTACCCACGTGGGACGATGCGTCGCACCGCCGTACCACGTGAACCATCAGGATATCGTGAATCGCTGCCCGCTAGAACCCGGCGGCGTCAACCTTGCGACGAGGTGGTTTCGATCCCGTGCCGGTCGGCGATGACGACGTTGCGTTGCCCTGACCCCCGAAACGTTCCGGCGTTGAGGGCTGAACGGCCGTCGAATCGGCCAGCTCGACTGACGCGGAAATAATGACCTCGTCGTGTTCGGTAAATGGCCCGCTGACAAACACGTCCTCTTTTCCGATCTGACCGTGCAAACGTACGGGAACATGACGGACGACGTGATTCCTGAGGACCTGCACAATGCGATTCCCCGATTGGCCCGTTTTCAGTGACGTCAGCGGCACACGGGCCACCGGGTCTTCAGGCAGGAGTTTCGGAAACACGGATTGCCCGGCTTCCAGCGTTCCGGTGCGGTTCCCGAAAACGAGTTCGGCCATGGCGACAGAAACTGCCAGATCACGAAACTTCTGTTGTTCGTCACTCAGCGGCAGGACAGCGATCACTTCGCCGCTGGCCGTCGCGTCTTCGACAGTAACCTGCATCGACTGCCCTTTCTCGACACTTTTGCGGTCGACCGGGACGCGGCACGTCAACGTCTGCGTGTCACCCACAGTCACAAGCGGATCCCCTGCCCTGACAGTCTGTCCGACCTGGACGTGAACGCCCAGAACCGTTGAGACATACGGTGCACGCACCGATGTGGACTGCCGGTCGAACTCGGCCAGGTTGAGGTCGGCATTCGCCAGTTCGAGCTTTGCTTCTGCCAGCTCGATCTGCTGTGCCACGTTGGCGACGCGTGCCTGACTCAGCTCGATTTCGGCGAGACGTTTTCCGGCCTGGGCCCGGGCCAGCAGCAGCGAGATGCGACGGCTATCGAATGTGGCGAGTTCTCCCTGAATATCGAATCGTTTGCCCGGCACGGCAGCAAGGGCGCGGATCACGCCATCGAATGGGGCCACCAGCGTGACCTGCCTTCCCGGCTCGAGCGCGGTCGGAATCCGGTAATCGTCCGGCTGAGTCAACCGAATCATCGTGCGTTGAATGACAACCGGTTGTGGTCCGGACTCGGCGGTCTGAGCCCGGGCCATCGATGAACACATCACGGCCACCAGAATCGCGATACAGCCAGTGCGCGACAGCCGGTCGCGAAATGCTGCATCGAAGACCGGCGTTTTTGTCGACAGACGATTCTCAACTGCGCTGTTGCGGTACATGACGGTCAGTGCCTCATGAGATTCTGGAGCCTTGTTATCTGTCAAAGTAGGCGTGGACAGAATAGGTGTCAACGACCGTTCTCCCTCGTGCGATTCCATACTGGTTGCCCGCCAGTCGGGACTGTGTGAAGATGCAGAGCCCCCCGGTCACCGATCCTGCGTTGACCGAATCTCTCCCTCAAGACATGAGTCTGATCCGCCATGCAAAAGTGCCTTTGCGTCATCGCTGTCCTCGCCGCCATTTCGTCGCCGCTCCGGGCTGCCACTGAGTTGCAGTATTCCGGAACTCTGACGCAACTGTCGCGCAGTGGTCCGTCGACACCCGTCAAACAGTTTGACGTCTACGTGCTTGTCCGCCCGGATGGCGATGGTCGTCAGTGTTTCTATCAGCTCAGTGAACGGGGTGGTGGAGGCTGGGCGTGGCCGGAGCGATTCGGCCAAATCACGCTGAATGCCGAAGACCAGAAATCCGCTGGCCGACCAGCTCACATCCTGCACATGCATGATGGCACGAACTACCCGGTCGAACTGGCGGCTCCGTTCTTCGAGTTTTCCGAAAAGATCGCACCCGACGCGAAATGGACGGCTGGCAAATTGTCTTACGAAGTGAGTCGCGAGCGGAACGTGGCCGAACGCGATTGCTGGCAAATTGATGCGGCCGACAACTTCGGGCGTCGACAGTCATTCTTCGTAGCGAAAGACAGTGCCCTGCTGGTGGCGGCTGAACGACGAGTCTTCATGGGGCAGGGAGACGAGTTTCAGTTGAGAATGGAGCTGGCCAGTTCGCGAGACCTGAACGGTGATGCTCTCACACTGACCGCGACCGTCGCGGACGGATTGATTTCGCTGCAGTCTGCATTGGACCGCGAAGACGGCGAAACGAAACCGGAACTCTCCAGCGAACAATTGGAGACGACCACCGCGGCGCTGACAGGTCTGGTTGCCGCTTCGAGCAAGACGCCACTGAAGAATCTTGTCGTCGCCATTTCCCGCGACGTCAGTTCGCAGTCTCGCCGCACGGACGACATTGCCAGCCTTGCGAAACGCTTCGTGGGCCAGCCGTCTCCAGATTTCACGCTGACAACATTGAAGAAGAAAACCGTTTCATTGAAGTCGCAGAAGGGGCGAGTGACGGTACTTCACTTCTGGGATTACAAAGGTGACCCGATCACGGAACCCTATGGTCAGGTCGGTTATCTGGACTTCCTGCTGACTCGCCGAGGCCGTCTGGGCGTCGACGTGTTCGGAGTCGCCGTGAATAGCGGGTTCGGAGATCCAAAGAAAACGGGGGCGGCCCTGCGGTCAGTCCGCAAGTTACGCGACTTTATGAATCTCAGCTATCCGATTGCGATGGACGCCGGAGGAACGCTTGAGAAATTCGGCGACCCGCGCGCACTCGGGGCAAAGTTGCCGGTGTGGGTTGTGATCGGCGCTGATGGAAAGATCGCGCACTATCACGTCGGTTTTTACTCCATCAAGGCGGATCAGGGCCTGAGCGAACTGGATGCGGCCGTCGTTCGAACGATCCGCGATTCGCGCACGAAGCCGGAGTAGCCGCAGTCATACAAGCCCGAAGCGCAAGCGAGTGAATCCGGAATTTCGCACGGCGTTCACTCGCTCGCGCTTCGGGCTTGTATTTCGACATCAACGGCACAGGAACCAGCCGCGAGTCTGTTTCCAGCAATCAGACGTGCATGCTTTCGTGTCGTCCCAGGCTCCCGCGCACCAGCCGGATTCCGGGTTGACCGCTCGTCGTGGTTCTTCGACACGGACGGTCTGACGGGTCGAGTAGATCCCGTGTTTCGTGACGCCTTCCACAAGGCTTGCAGGTGAGACGCGGGCCGGTTGCCGCGCTTTGATCAGGCGGCAGGCCATCAGGGCGTCGGTCACATATTCAGCACAGTGGAGACCCTCACCTCGTTCGCCGGACAGGAAGTGTTTCACGGCGTAGGGTTCGCCGAGCTGGTTATCGAGCCACGCCTCGAACTGCCCTGCCCTGCTCTGACTCAGCGGCTGCTTTGGATGGAAGATGTGGATCTCACTCGGACTCTGCGATTGCAGATATTTCTCCAGCGACAAACATCGAACGCCCGTTCCATTTGCTGAGTCATACACAACCGGATGGCCGTTCCGGATCACGACAGCTCCGACGTGCGTGTAAGGGCTTTGTGTGTAAACACGAACGGCCAGGCAGTCGCCTTTAGTGACCAGCAGCGTACCGGTCTGCATGGTGGGTTGAATTTCGGCCACTGCATGATCGAGAGATTCGAACGACGCACCATGCAGTTGCAATGACGGGCTGCCGCCGAGCAGGGCGAGGAGCATTAGATATGACATGCAGGCACCTCCGCTGAGTTATGTTCCACTCACTTCCAGCGTCCAGTACGTCCGCGCGAAATCGAATCGCGGGCAACGTTGAGACCAGTCAGCGGTTCAGTGCGACTACGGCAGAGTCCCCTTCACCACAAAATAGCCGCGAATCTCACGGACGCTGACGTCGACGAACCTCTCCGAAAAACGGTCGACATACCACTCGGGCTGTTTTGTCACAAAATGCGTTCGTCCGCCAGATCGAAGTGCTGCCAGGGTGGCCAGTAGAAAAATCTCACCAATCCGATAATTCGAATAGTAGGGTGGATTGGCAAGCACGAGGTCGAACGTACCAGGCTGTTCGCATCGTCCCTCGGCTTCCAGTTGCGTCGTCAAACCGGTCAGCCCGTTCTTCTCGGCACCGACTTGAGTGCAGTGCAATGCCCGTGCGTTGGCGTCGAGACCATGGACCTGCACGTTGTCGGCTCGCATTGATGCGGCGAATCCGACAGCTCCCGAACCGCACCCGAGATCGACGACGCGCATTCCGTCGCGCACAACTTCACCGGCCTGCGGGCCGTCGGGAATGGTCAGCGATTCGATCAGCGCGCGAGCCCCCAGGTCGAGTCGACGATGGCTGAAAACTCCCGGACGCGAATACAGATCGATGAGATGTTCGCCATCACGCATCGCAAACCAGCAGTCCAGCGACTTGATCTTCTTCAACGGCTTCGGCCGCGAGCCGATATACAGCCGACCGTGTTCCGACGCTCGATTCGTGACCTTCTCGAACATCCCTTTGAGTTGCTCATGCAACCAGTGATCTTTCGGGTTGTCGGTGGACGCGAACAGTCGACCATTTTCCGTGAGCCGCAGTCGCGTCTGCTGCAGCAGATCGCGGGCAAGATCGTTCTCGCTCTTTTCCGGTATCGCAAGGACGACGGAGTCCGTCGGCTCGTCGGGCAGGTCAGGCTCGCAGAGGAACTCAAGGTTCTCGATGCCCTCGTTGTGCCGCCGCGCCGAGTCGGCGAGAAACACGTCAAAGAACGTGCAGCTCACGCGGGCGTCTGGATGAGTCCGTGCGATTTCCGCAGCCGCATGTCCGCCGCCGGCTGGGACCACTGATATTCGCGGTCCACTTATCTCACTCGCCGCATCGAACAGAACTGCGTCAGCCGGACGCCGTCGCTCGGGCGGCCCGGTCTTCTGCAGGTCTCGACGCTTTACGGACTTCTTACGTGGACGGGATGACAAACCGGACTCCATGATTCGCGGGCTCAGTGCCGGGACGGCGCGAGCGAGTTGTCCTCGACCCGACGCACGGCTGCAAGTTGCTTAACACCGCTCGCTTAAAGCGTTATGCAGAGGTGTTCGAGGCAACGCCGCAACAGAAAAGTGTCCTCCCCCTGCCCTGCTCAACTCCTGCCTGGCAACACGCATCATGCAGACACAGGAACTGATCTTTCAGGGACTGGCCGATTCGGGCTGGTTCTGGATCTGCCTGCTGACGTGCCTGGTCGCCGGCGGGTTGATCTTCACGCTGCTCAAGTACGAACGGCAACTGGTTTCGGCCAGCGTTGGAAACACGCTGCTGCTGTTGCGTCTTGCGGTGCTTGGCGTTCTGTTTCTGACGTTCCTGCAGCCCGTGCTGACATGGGTTCTCGACCGCGAGAAAACCGGCCGCATCATCGTGGCCGTCGATGTGTCCGAAAGCATGGACACGGCCGACCGATTCGCGACAAAGGCAGAATTGCTGCGTCTGGCCCGAGGCCTGGAGCTGATTGGCAACGCGACGATCAACAGTCGCATCGATGGCTGGATCGACGCTTACGAGCGTGGTGAAGAACCGATCTGGGCAACTCCCGGAGAAGCACCGACCGACACGAAGCAGCAGGAACTGGTGCGACTGCGACAGCAGAACGTCGAGCAGTTGATCGAGTCTGTCCGCGAGATGTCGCGGCGTGAAATCGTGCGACGGCTGCTGTCCGGAACGGCGACTCCGCTGACCGACCGGCTCGCGGAACTGGGCGACGTCGAATTGCGCGCCTTCGCATCTCGCTCCGAACCGCTCGATGTGCAATCACTCGACGCTGTGCTGAAAGAGCCGATCCCGGGACTTGCGCCGCAGCAGACCAATCTCAGCAGCGCGACGGAAGCGAGCTCCGGAAATGAAACGTCCGAGATCATGGGCGTCGTGGTCTTTACGGACGGACGGCACAACACCGGTCGTGATCCCGTGGAAGTCGCGGCACGGTTCCGCACACTGAACGCACCGCTGATACCCGTCATGATCGGCTCCGAGAACCGTCCCCGAGACATCTCGATCATTTCCATCGAACATCCGCAGTTGGCATTTAAAGACGACACCCCGGTGTTAAAGGCTCAATTTGCCGCTGATGGTTATCAGAACGAAGACCTGACGATTGTCCTCGAACGCTCCGACGGAACCGAAGAGACGCGGCAGGTCCGTATTCCCGATGCAGCGATCGGTGCGCCGTTAGTCGATGTCGAGTTCTCGCTGGATGCCGACGAACTCGGGCGAATGGAGTACAAGCTGCGAACGGCCGTCCGCGACGACGAGACGCGCGACGACAACAACGAACGCAACTTTGCCGTGCAGATCGTGGATGACCAGGCACATGTCCTGCTGCTGGAAGGCGAAGCCCGCTGGGAGTTTCGATTCATTGATAACGCGTTGAAGCGCGACGAGCGCGTGGAACTCAGGCCGGTCGTGTTTGACCAGCCGCACATCGGAGTGCTGCCTTCGTCGTTTTTTCAGCGACAGCATCGCCTGCCGACTGATCCCGCGGAGATTGAACAGTCTCCGCTCGCGCAAACCGACATGCTTGTGATTGGAGATGTGTCACCCGGCAAAGTCACGGAGCGTGACTGGGAAATCATCGAACACTACGTGCGAGAGACTGGCGGCACACTGGTGCTGACGGCGGGTAAGAACAGTTTTCCGTTTCGACACCGCAATGAAGTCGTGGAACGATTACTGCCCGTTCTTGGCTTGCGCACGATCGATCTGACAGGTGGATCGGCGGATCAGTCTCCATCCGAACGCGGGTTTCGTTTGCGGCTGACTCCCGACGCCGAACGCGAGTCGATGTTTCAATTCGACGTCGACACGATTGAGAATCGCAACATCTGGAATCGTCTGCCCGGTCATACATGGGGACTGCTCGGAGAGGCACGTCCTGGTGCGAGTGTGCTGGCCACGGCCCGTCGGCCTGGAGAACCGTCGCTGCAGGAAGAGCGTGAGAACGCGGCGATCATTCATCAGTACTACGGTTTCGGGCAGGTCCTGTGGATCGGTATCGACAGTACCTGGCGCTGGCGACACCGCGTCGGCGACCAGTATCACCATCGTTTCTGGGGGCAGATGGCACGCTGGGCCGCCCGGAACAAAGCATCCGCTGGAAACGATTTCGTACGACTGCAGCTTGACCGCAATCAGGTCGAAGCCGGCCAGGACGCTGTGATTCAGGCGCGGTGGCAGCCACGGTTTCTTGATCTGAACCCAGACATGCAGGCTGCCATCGAGGTCTATCGAGAACCGGACGACGGCAAGGGCCGCCCGTTCTCACGCATCGATCTGACACCTGTCGAGGGGCGTCCGCTCGTCCACGAAGGCCGCGCCGTCAGTCTGCCATCAGGCACATGGCGGCTGAAACTGGTCGCCGAAAATGCGAACCTGGGCGAAGAAGTGACAACGTCGCTCTACGTCAGCGAACCAGTCACGGGGGAACTGAGCGACCTGAGTGCCAACCGTGATTTACTGACGCGAGTAGCCGACGCATCCGGCGGCAAGCTGTTGCTTCCGGATCAACTCGGTGAACTGATCGAGTTCCTCAAGCCGCCGGAAGAGTCGACGGAAAGTCGGGAAGAAACCACGCTGTGGGACCACTGGTTCTTCATGACCCTGTTCTTCGTCCTGCTAACCGCCGAGTGGGTCGTCCGCAAGCTCAACGGACTGCCATAAGCCGGCGCGGTAAAGTCCCCTCTCCCCCGTGGGGAGAGGGTTAGGGAGAGGGGCATGAGGGACAAGGGCATGCCGATTCAGTTCAGCGACTGAATACCGCAGTATCGGTTTCCGCAACCGTCTACTTCTTCTTGTACTTGTGCTCGGTGTGGCAGACTTTGCAGGACTGCTGGATGCCCGCGTGAGCTTCGAGTGCACCCTTGGCGTCCCGGGCAGCGATTTTCTTCAGTACCGCGTTGCTGGCATCAACAAGAACCTTCGTGCCCTGTTCCCAGATTTTGTCCGGACAGCGATCGTCGGCCAGCATGATGTACGCCGACTCATTCAGCAGGGCCGCGCTGGTTGCCACAGCCTTCCATGCTTCATCGTCTTTGGGCCCGGCTTCGAGTGCCTCCTTAAGCGACACAAACTGCGGCTTCACGAGTCCGGCCATCAACTGGCTGGTTGTGAGCGGCCGAGTCTTGCCCTTCTTCTGAGCGGATCCAGGTAGCGCAACGGAGAGCACGGCGACGGCCAGCAGGCCACAGACAATCAAACGAAGTTTCATTCGGTTTCACCTTTTGTCATGAGTTTCGAAAGAATCCGACTGTGTGAGTTCACTTCTTGCCTCGGACATCGAGGCACACGATGACCTCGTCATCGCGAAGGTACAGGCGTCCGTCGGCGAGCGTGGGTGCCTGACGCGTGCGGCCGAGTACGGTCTGTCGACCGAGTTCCTGAAAACCATCGGGTGTGGCGCTCACGATCACGACTTCTCCCTTCATGGTGCTGGCGAACAACTTGCCATCGGCGGCGATCAGATTCCCCTTGCCAAACCGCAACTGCCGCCACACACGTTCGCCGGTCGCCGCTTTGACGCACGTCAGATGAGTAACCGGGCCAGCGCTGCCGACGTTGTCGAAGCCATACAGATGGCCGCCTGACTGAATCGACGTCTGCCATTCATTGCGAAGCACGCTGCCTGTTCCGATTGAGGTCCAGACTTCGGACACGGTCGAGTTAGAACCAATCTTCAGTAAAGCGCTGCCGTGATTCTCACCTGCGGAAATCAGGACGTTTCCGCCGACGGCCAGCGGCGTGGCAATGTTGCAGTCGTAGTCTGTCACGTAAGCGTACTTCCAAAGTTGCTTACCGGATGCTGGATCAACGCCAAAGGCCGATGCTCCCGCGAACACCACGAGCTGATCCTTGCCGCCAATCTTCAGCACGGATGGAGACGAATACCCGGCCTTCTCTCCTTGGCCTGCGGTCCACTTGGTTTCTCCCGTTTTCAGATCGCAGGCGACGACTGTGGCCGACGGCGACCCGATCGTGACGATGACCAGGCCGTCTGAGACCAGCGGAGAACACGCCATGCCGTAGTCCGCCGGTTTGCCTCCATGTCGCTTGAATACGTTGTGACTCCAGATCGTCTCGCCGTCGCTGAGTTTCAAAGCAGCCAGCGTGCCATCTCCCGTCATGACGTAGACCGCATTTCCCGCGATGGCCGGCGTGGCGCGAGGTCCATTGCCCATCTGGTTGGAGTACGCCTTTGCTACCTGTGTCGACCATTTCGTTTTGCCGCTTCCGGCCTCCAGGGCGAGCACAGACTGCGATCCACCTGTCTGAATCAAAGTGCAGGCCACACCGTCTTTAACGGCCACAGCCGACATCCCGACTCCGCCATCCACGCGCCAAAGTTGTTTCAACCCACCAGCCGGCCACGCATCAATCAAACCGGTTTCGGCTGAGATGCCATTACGGTTCGGACCAAGAAACTGAGGCCAGTCGGCCGCGGTCAAAGGTCGACCACCGACCATCACGAGCAGAAACACTGCAGTCTTGATCCACGGGGAATTGATGGTCATCGTGTTGGCTCCTGTTGTGAATGCGGGACTCCAGTAACTCGCGATCTTCTGTCAGCGGGCTGAGAGAAACAAGACAACGGGGACCCGCCGGAAAGTCGGCGGGGACGAGATGATCTTCGTCATGGAAGCCGACGTGTCTTGCAGCATGCGACACGCGCTGCCCGAACCAACTGAGCCGGTCATGCGACCGTAACCCCAGCGCTGTGCACATCACTAGCCAGGCCGAATCCGGCGGGAGACAAAAGGGAAATCCCACGGATGGCAGGGCGGGCCCACGGATGAACGAACGCGGACGGTAACTTCATCCGTGGGTCCGCCCTGCCATCCGTGGGCAGAAACCCTTCGTTTACACGTTGAAGGCTCATAACGGCCGATGTGATCTCATGTTAAGCCGTCTCAAGATGTGCACAGCAGTGCCGTAACCCGGAAACGAGTTCTCCCGCCACCCCTTATTGTTGCGCCCCAGGCTCTCGGACTACAGGCCGACAACAAGGGGCGATAGCAGCGGCGTTCCGGCAGCGTGTTTCGCGGGGCATACTGACTCAATTGTCCTGCGGCTTCGTGAGTTGGGCAGTAAAGCTGCCCAGAAATGACACTCGACTGTTAGTCGTCGATGCCGTCCAGATGTTGATTACCCGCCCATCGTTAGTCGATGTGATGATCTTCACCGTACTGCTGGAATTCGGGAGAACGGTGGCAACGTCACCTGCATGCACTTCAGGAATCAGCCCCGACATCGGCTCCCCCGCCGGATCATGCAGGCCGTGAGCGAAATAGAACACGCCAACTACAAGCGCAACAGCCAGCGTCCGCCAGAATCGTGAGTCAGTCATTTTCGGGTCTCCATGATTGGGGTGTTCAGGTCTCGATAATCTGCTGATCGTCGATCAACGTAAGGGACGACACGCGTTCGGTTAACAACGAATGGACCCACCAGACTACGGTGGAAGCCCGTTCGAACGAATGCGATTGTTCCCGGATCAAAGACGCCTCAGACCGAGCTTTTCTGCCGAGGATCAAGATGGCGATTCAAACGCACGCCAGAGACGAGCGGGTGTTCGAGTATCTGAGCGGCATCGCTCGGCCGTGCGACGACGGCGATGGCTCCGGCGGCGGCCAGCAACACGGGATCCAGTGACAACTGGTCGCGTAGAAACTGCTGCAGCTCCTGGAGTACCTGCTGCCGATCCTGATTCTGGTGAGTGTCCGATTGGACCGACGTGCGCGTGACCCGGTCACCGGGCGAGCGAGTGACCGTGACCTGTCGCGGTGGCACACGCGCGGAAACCACCAGCTCCTGTGACTCGGTCTTGTCCGCGCGCTGCAACCAGGCCTGGACCGCCGCATCAGTCGTGGGCTGAGATGTCCGGGATGGTTCGGCCATGGTGCTGTGCCGGGCGAAGCTGGAAAGAAGAGGGGCCGTCGGTGATCTGCCAGATACGGAAACTTTGAGGCCGCATACAGGCATCGGGTCGTGGGCCTGGCCGCCTCCGGGGAAAAGAGCACGCGTCAGCCAATCAAATCAAGCGTATCCACGTTCGCGGGCAAAATCGATAGCCTGGAGCACATCCAGCCGGCCGAAGCCGTGCCGGTGGTCCTGACCGCTTTCTCCCAGATCTTCGACAGAACCGACAATCAGGTCCTGAACCAGCGACGCGCGATCTTCACCGTCTTCCAGTTCACGAATCCGAGTCGCCGACAGCAGCAGGGCAATCGCGCCGGCCACATGCGGTGTCGCCATCGACGTACCGCTGAATGCTTTCCATTTGCCTTTCGGGACGCACGAATAGACCGCCACGCCCGGTGCGGACAGTTCGGGCTTGGAATACGGCAGCGGCAGGTACTTGCGGTCGATGTACTCGCTCTCTCGAAGAATCTGTGTGCGACCACCGGAAAAGCCTGCCGGGCGATCGCGTGGATCCGTCGCCCCGACACTCAATGCGAACAGGTCGTTGCCTGGTGAACCGGAGGTCTGAGCGCCTTCGTTGCCAATCGCGGCAACAACAGGCACGCCACGTTCCAGGCAGGTCAGAATGGCTTCGGTGTAGGTGGGTGGAGTTTCCGCATCCATGACCAGCCCGCCGAGCGACATGCTGATCACGTCGACTTCCTGTTCCAGACACCAGTCAATGCCGCGCAGAATCTGCGCGTCGGTGCCGCCTTTGTCACCATCCAGTACGAGAGCCGCGGCGACGCGCGCATTCGGAGCCACGCCGATATGTCGACCGGACGCGTGACCGCCGACCAGCGTGCCGGCGCAGTGTGTTCCATGCTCGTCGGAATCGCGCGGTTCCGTGCCCAGCGGACGGCCCAGCGAATCGAATTCCTCCCAGCCGACGACCTTGGACTTCCCGTTCTCGTCCTGCAGATCGGGATGCGCGGCATCGACACCGGTGTCGAGCAGTCCGATTTTCACGCCACTGCCCTTTGTCCCGGTCAGACCCCACGCCGACAGCGCGTTGATCTTTCGCAGGCCCCAGGTGGTCGACAGCAGTTCTTCCTGTTCGAGCTGCAGCATGCGGATTTCCCGCATGGCGGGCACGCGCAGCATGCGATTCACATGGACGGATCGCAGGTTGGGCACTTCCGCTTCAAGACGAGCGAGTTCATCCGTCTTCAATCGCAGCGGCATGGCGCGAGACGACCACAGGGGCGTGGGTGCCGGATTCCGGGCTGCGGATTTCTTCGCCGGCTCCGTCATTCGCGCCAGCACTTCCGAGATCAGACCCTTCTTGATCAGACTTTCGAAGCTGGACCGACCAATCTTCTGAATGCGGGCCAGAGCCAGCGTGTCGGACTTCGCGGTCCGCAGCAAAGACCGCGTGCTGGCGGTTTCCTGCCGGGCCTTGCGTGAGACCTTCTTTGCGTATGCCGCGGGCAGCAGTTCGCGTGGGGTCAGCGACAGCCGACGACGCTGCAGCGCCGCACCCGTGGCGTCAGACAGACGTTTCAGTCGCGGCTGCTCCGATTCCAGATGCACGATGACTTCGACTTCGGTGTTCGGGTGCTCGTCCAGCAGACGTTTGATCTGCTGGCTGACCGGGAGTGCTGGCTGCATGTGATGAGTCTCTGTCTGACTGTGAATTATTCGGGTTCAGGAATTCCCCCCGCCGACCCTGTGTCGGTGGATGCATGACCGGCAGCTACTGCGCCGCGGTGGTAGCTGCCAGTCATGTTTCCACCGACGCGGGGTCGGTGGGGGGGAGCTCTACAAAAACTCTCAGGGATCGATCCAGAAGCAGTCCACCAGTAGTTGCCGCATGTCGGGATCGGGTGACTGGACCATGTTCACCAGATCGTCTGCGCGGGATTCGTCGCCAAAGCACAGATCGCGGAGACAATGCGCCAGCCGCAATTCGGCACTCGGATGTTCGCGCGTCAATTCGGCGATGGCGGCAAACGGTGAATCCTCTGGCCGATCGAATGCTTCCCCAATAAACAGCCAGCCGTCCAGCAGCAGTTCGTACGCCGCCTGCTTCACGTCTCTGTGCTTCGCACGCTGCTCTCGAAACGCCTGTTCGGTGGCCAGCCATGTCGCCTGCTTCAGCCAGTGAAACCGATCGGCGAGTCGCGGCAGCAGTCGCCGACGGATGGCTTCGAACCAGGCAGCCTGTGGGCTCCACTGCATCGCCTGGATCAAATCTTCGATCACCCAGCCATGCAGCTCAGGCTCGGCTTCGAACCGGCGACGAAACTCCAGAGCCAGAGCCCGATCCAGAGCCAGAGCCCGATCCCGATCCCGATCCAGAGCCAGAGCCCGAGCCAGAGCCCGAGCCCGAGCCCGATCCCGATCCAGATCCCGATCCAGAGCCCGAGCCCGAGCCCGATCCCGATCCCGATCCCGATCCCGATCCAGATCCCGATCCAGAGCCCGATCCAGAGCCCGATCCCGAGCCCGATCCCGATCCCGATCCCGAGCCCGATCCAGAGCCCGATCCCGAGCCCGATCCCGATCCCGATCCCGAGCCCGATCCAGAGCCCGATCCAGAGCCCGAGCCCGATCCAGAGCCAGAGCCCGATCCCGATCCCGAGCCAGAGCCCGATCCCGATCCCGATCCAGAGTCAGAGTCAGAGCCAGAGCCTGCATGATTGCTGAAGCGGATGAATCGCCACCATCGATCGATCGCGAGTCGTCGGTAGCCCGTGACGTGTCCAATTCAAGCCCGCACAGTCCCTCGTGAAACAAACGATATCCGACAACTTCCCGACCGATCATGGCGTGAAGCACCTGGGTGACCGGCGCGACCCGCGTCCAGGGCGACAACGCCCACATCACGGCAGACGCGCAGTTTGTCCCCACGGACGTTGACGTATAGAAACAACTGAAAGCATCCATCCGTTGGAAATGTTCAATTGGAATCCCTTTCCACGCTGCACGGTCTTCGAGAAATATGGCATGGAAACCTGCGGACTGCACGTCGTCCGCAGGGGTCGCGAGTGGCAGACTCGACGCGACCACATCCGGCGCGAAACCCAGGGAAATCAGATTAAGAGCCGTTGCCAGGCCCAGACTCGTATCGGCGTCAACCACCGTCCGCGCACGATCCAGGACACGCGTCTGCGGGTCCGGGATCCGTTCCATCACGCCGGTCAGGAACTTGAGCGGCGGACGCAGCTCTTCGACAGTCGCCGCGTGGCCCGCGACGCGCAGCAGTTCGGTCACGATTCCGTCGGTCAGCTCTTCGGCCGCTTCGACCCGGTCCAGCAGACAGCCGCAGGCCAGCAGAACGCGGGCCGACGACACTCCCTCAGCGCTGGGCTCCACAAGCTGCTCAACCAGGTATCGCTGCGAACCGGGGCTCTCCAGCGAGGCGATCAGCAGCCGCAGTGTCTCGTGCCAGCGCGCTCCTTCCGACAGACCGCTCAGATATTCCCGCCACAGCGTTCTTACACCGCCCATCTCGATTGTCACGCGCAGATACGACGCAGCCAGATATTCCTGAAACGTGAGATGCACAAAGCTGTACTGCTCGTCACCCACTTCAATCAGCAGCCCGGCCCGTTCACGGACGAACTTCAGAAACTGTTCGGCCCGTTCCGCGGGCGACTCGTCACTGGCCGACTCGTGCTGATCAATGTATGCCGTCAGAAACTCGCGCAGTTCGTCATAGGGAATGACACTCCGCGCCCGGGCGACTTCATCATCACCGGTCGCACGGTGCATGAAGAACGCAATCGCCTCCATGCGCGCCCGGTTCTGCCGCTCGACACGATTCCTTTGCCGGGTGTCCTGTGAGTGGAATTTCCAGGTGTGCCAGGTATTGAGCAGCGTCTCGGTGCATTTCTGATACAGCACGACACGCTCGTCGGGCAGAACAGCATCGATGCGGTGGACCAGACAGATAATCGTCAGCAGTAGCGGATTCCCTGACAGTTCCAGCAGGGAATCGTTGTCCTCGTCAGAAATGATGCGGACCAGGTCGGCGACATGCTGCTCGCGTTCTTTCCGACGCGGGATGCGGACCTCGTACCAGTCCCCCACAAACCGCTGCACTTCTTCCGTCAGCAGTCGTGCCACACGCTGATGCGAGAACCCGGACAGGTCTTTACGGTACCCATCGTCATAGCCAACGATCCGCGACGTGATGATCGTCGTGTTACCCGGGTACGTCTGCTGGAAGTCCTGCACGCGTTGACGCACGACCGCTTTGGCGGATTCGCCGCCCAGCTCATCCACGCCGTCAATCAGCACGATGGCCCGCGCCGCATACAGCCAGTATTCGAAGAAGTCCTGGTCAATCTCCGGCAGCTCAAACTCCCGGCGTGCGACGTCCACGACGAAGTCGATCAGCGACAGATCGGGCTGCGTGCGCAGTTGTTCGTTGTACTGTCGCAGAATGACCAGAATCGGCAGCCGGTCATCGGCCTCGGACATGCCCACCCGCTCGCGAAGGGCAGCGTGCCGACCGGCCAGGGCCAGGAACCGTAGCAGCGTCGACTTGCCGGAGCCCGGATCGCCCAGCACCACATGCCGTTCCCCACGCCGCATCAACTGCAGCGGATCGACGCGTGACGTCGCGGGTTCACGATCGTCGGCCGTTTCCGGCACGATCCGCAACGGGATGTAAATCTGCTCGATGGGCACGGCCCGCGTCGTTTCTTCCTTGTAGACCGGGACGCCGACAAACTGAATGTGCCCGTACGCCTCCCGGAGTTCCGCGTCGTATCGCTCGCGCAGCTTCTCCACTGTGGCAACGGCAGCCGGTCCGTCGTCCAGCAGGTGCGGGCAATAGGCCAGTGCCAGCGGTCGAATCGCCGCCATGCGCTTCAGGATCTCGCGTGAATCCCAAACCTCGGTTTCAATTTCGTCGACCGAGATGTGCAGGTTCTCACAGAATGAATCGACCCAGACATCAATAGGGCGTGGGCCGTGTTCCGGCTCAAATAGCACAAGCCGTTTTGGGTCGTCGCCTTTCAGGACAGACACGCATACATCGGAAATTGTGGCTTCAAGCGTCTCGACACCCGCAGACAGTCGTGCTTCGGTCGTTCTCAGCGGGAGCATATAGAACCCCGGCTGGGACTCGTCGCCTGCCGCTTGGCACCGGCGTCGCTCGAACCGGCATAACAGGTTCGTAATGTGATCGTACTCACACTGCGGATCCTCGTAGCTGCTGAGCAGTTCGGCGACGGTTGCTGGATCGGTCATGGTTGATTCGCCGCAACTTCAGACAATGGCACCACATGGGGACGGTCAATTGCGTCACGCAGGAACAATGCCCAACGGACGTTTCACTGAGAGTACACACATGTTCGTACATTGCGTCAACGATCAGATCGCGACGTACACCACGACAAACTGCAGCAGAAAAGGATGAAACGCAGAGGCGCTGAGGACGCAGAGTTCAGTAAGTGCGAATCTTTGCGTTCTCTGCGCCTCTGCGTTTCCAACTTTTGGACTCTGAGTTCAGAGTTCTTCAATCAGCAAGCGAAGCGGGCTTCAACCGGATTGTGCGCAGGTCGATCATCGCTCCCTGCGGGGGAGTCGGAGTGGATGCGGTCAACCTGTTCGTCCCTCGCCGCAGTTCGATGCGGCCGGGTTTCCAGGTGCGGTAGTTGTCCCACGTGCCTGTGCCCGGTACCGAGCCTCGCAGTTCTCGGCCGTCGGTTGAGAGGAGCAGCACGTTGCCGGCTGTTGAGTTGTCGCAGGCGTAATCGATCTCGACGTCGTAGGCACCGCTGGCTGGCAGTTCGATCGTCCAGACTGCGTAGTCATCTTTGCTCTGCCAGTAGCCCAGATTGCGGTACTTCGATTCGAAGACGAGCGTCGGTCCGTAAATGGCCGCGGCTGTGGCGGGAATGACAATCGAACCGTCTTCACCTGGGCGAATCGTCTTCGGTGAGTTGCCGGCGAACCGCTTCGATGGACTGGCCGCTGTCTGGACGAAAGCAATCACATCAGCGATGTCCTGCGGAGACACGTCCTTCTCCAGACCCTCGGGCATCAGAGATCGATTTGTCGCGACGAGTGTTTCCAGTTCGCTCCGCAGCAGCACGTGCTCCTTTCCGTCGGACCCGATCAGTGTGATGCTGTTACCGGACTCGTTGAGCAACATGCCCGAGTACGACCGACCGGCTGCGGTCACGGCCGTGTAAGCCAGAAACTTCGCCTCGACCGCACGGTTCGGGTCGAGAATCGCCGTCAGTAACGCAGGACTGGATCGATCTCGCAGCGCTGCCAGGTCGGCTCCGATCGATTTGCCGATTCCGTTCAGTTTGTGACACGCGGCACAGCGTTTTTCGAACACGACACGGCCCCGCTCGATGACGGCATCGAGTTCAAGTGCCGGACGAAACAGTTCGAGGACCTCACTTCGCGAGCTGGACACGGTGGATGCCAGCAGTTTCTTCGCGCGGGCCTGGATTTCAGGCGGTCCACCAGTCAACAGTGCTTCCCGCCGCGATGCGTCCAGGTCAGAGACCGCGATGTCTTTGCGTTCGATGGCGTTAAGTAATTCCGATCGCAGCGGATTACGTTGCATCAGCGAGTCAACGATGGCGGTACGAATGGTTGGGCTGTGACCTCGCCAGCCCGCCAGCAGACGTCGAGCCACATCGTCACGACCAGACTCGGCCACGGCCGCAACAGCGACCAGTTGCAGTTCGGATGGTGAGCGTGGGTGAATCAGCTCGACGATGCTCTCGATGGCCGTGTCGTCCAGTTGCCCGGCCATGGCGGTTAGACGAATGGCCACCAGTCGAGTTGCTGTGTTCGCGTCGGAATCACCAGCCAGACGCAGTGCCTGAGCTGCCGTCTCGGACCACTCCGGTGTGGCCGTCAGCGCTTTCCATGCGGGCGCATGTCGGCGCAGTGACGTGACAATACTGCCGACGGTTGCCCACTGCTTTGCCGAAAACGGCTGGCCAGGTTTGGGCAACATGCCTTTCAACGGCTCGACGACAGACGCCACGTGTCCGAAGGCTGCCGCCTGACTCAGATAATGGGAGAACTGTCCCGCCTCCGCGTTCCGCTTCAGGAGTTCGAGCAGGAACGGCTCGACCGTTTCCTCACGCAATGAGCTGAAAACGGCACTCTGCATCCAAGGGTTCGCCTTGTATCTGACGGCGAGGTCAGCGAGCAGACTGATCGCTCCATTCGCGTCGTCGGTGTCCGGTACGTGGCCCAGGGTGTAAGCAAGCTGCAGGTCCGTCTGCGCGTTGCCCATCTGCTGTAGTCGCAATTCCCGGATGAAGCCGGCTGTCTTAAGCACCGGTTCAGTCAGGCGAATCGCGTGCCTGCGTACTCCGTGATCGTCGTCCTTCAGGGCTTCGCGGAGCGTCTCCAAATCGAGGGCGTTGAGTCCATCCAGTGTGCAAAGAGCATGCAGTCGTGCCAGCGGTTGTTCGCTGGTCAGTGCCATTACCTTAAGAGAGCCCGCGACCGCACGCTCCTGCCGATTGATCAGGATTCGCTGCGCCGCGTCACGCCACCAGCCATTCGGACTGGCCAGTCGCTGCACAAGTCGCTCGGCGGCGATGCGGTTCCAGGTGCCATGCAACCATGATCGACCACTCGCCTGGGCACTGGGAGAATCAGGAGCCTTGGGGGCATCGGGGGATGCTTCGGCGCCGCAGCACTTTGCCAACGTATCAGGCACGATGCGGTAGATACGGCCAAGGTTCTCGCCGGCGCGCAGATTCAACTTGCGCTGAGCTGCCGCCGGAATCCATTTCGGATGCTCGATGACGAAACGGTACATGTCCGCGACCCACAACGCGCCGTCCGGGCCGGTTCGGATCATGACGGGGCGGAACCAGTTGTCGCTTGATGCAAGAAATTCGGAGTCCTGCTCGTCTTCGGCTCGCCGGCCTTTGAAGCTCAGCCCGTCGGGTGTCAGCACCAGACGAGACACCAGATTGTGGACCGGTTCGCAGGTGAAGGCGTTGCCATGGAACTGCTCGCCCAGCAGCCGGTCGCGATAAATCATTGTGCTACACGCGGACGTGAATCGATTGGCTTTGTTGAAGTCGTTGAACCGGGCCAGAGTGCGGCTGACGGGGAACACCGGAGCGGCTCCGGGTGATTCCGGAACTTCCTGACGTGTGTCGCGCACGGCCAGATGCGGGTTGCGCCGCAGGTAGTGGTCGGCCAGCACGTAATGCCACATCGGCCACGAGTTGTTGCATCCGAACCAGTTGCCCCAATCATCCCGGCAGCGGCCGAACTGCGTGCGTCCAGACTGGGGGTCCATCAGACCTTCGTCTGGTCGAATGCGCAGATCGCGACCGCTGATGGACACTTGCGAGGTCATTGGTTTCTGGCCGTCGTCGATGACTTTGCCAACCGCTTCGATGTCGCCGCCGCTGTCTCCGTTGCCGATGTGCAGCCAGTTGTCGAGGCCGAGCCGCAGGCCGTTTACGCGATGCTGCTGATTGCCTTCGGCGAAGCCGCGGTAAAGCGTCTTTCGAATGTCGGCCTTTCCATCGCCGTCCGAATCCTCGGCATAGAAGATCTCCGGAGCCGCACACACAAGGACGCCATTCCGCCAGCGTTGAATTCCGGTGGGAAACGGGATGCCATCGAGAAACGTCTCGGCTTTGTCGTACTGCCCGTCGCCATCCGTGTCTTCGAGGACACGAATGCGTCCGCCGGCCGGAGCATCCGCATCATCGACTGCAGGTGCATCCCCCCCTGCCCTTCCGCCGTTCGGATAGTCACCCATCTCAACAACCCACAGGCGGCCGTTGATGTCCCAGTCGAACGCCACCGGGTCGTGAATCAACGGCTCGGCGGCCACCACTTCGATGCGGAACCCCGAGCGCAGTTGAATGGCAGCAGCCGATTCTGCGGGAGATTTCGGCGGCGGAAAGTCCTGCTTTGTTTCTTCCGAATAGAACTGTGGCGGCAGCAGCTTCTGTACGGTGTCGATGATCAGGTCTTCGGTTTCGGGAGCGAGCCGCGTCGGACGAGCGTAATACCGCATGGACGAATCGGCCTCGTAGCCGCCTTCCCGCAGCACGCGCTTCGACGCGATGTAGCACGGCATCGCATTCGAGTACGCCGACAGCCACAGTCGGTCACCATCAAACTCGCTCGCCATGCGAACGCTGTAATCAACCACCACTTCGCCGCCGAGAAACACCATCGCCAGGTCGTTCGCAAACGACCACACCGCGACCGGGTAATCGGGGACGACGGTCGGAATCTGCTCACCCCGTTCGAGCATGCCGAGGAATCTGCGGGCATGAGCGGCTTGAACTCCGCCCGCTGCGGCCTGTTGCTCGAACTGTTCTTTGGTGGGAATGGGGCCGTGCGGCAGATCGATGTGCTCAAGCCGGCAGGTCACACGCGGATCAATCGACTTCAATGTGCCTGGGATGATCGCGTTACGTGCGGAGTCAAATCGCGTCTGACGGTTGGCGATCAGACGCTTCACTTCGTCCGCCAGTGCGCGTCCATGTTGCCGAGCGATATCGAGTGTCCCTCGGGGTTGCGGATCGGCGTCGGCACCTGCCCCGATAGAAATCAGTGCAACGGAATTGCGGTGGTCCTCCTCAATGAAGTCGCCTGCAAACGTCGCCCAGTCGCCACTGATTTCATTCGACTGGCCAGTGAGCGTTGTGCAATGGCAGGCATAGTTCGCCAGCACGGCGATCGGGTGGCCGCCCCGTCCATACGCCACAAGAATCGGCAACCGGTGGTCGACGGGACCGTCGGGAATATTTCCGAAGCCGACCCATTTGCCAGCTTGGACGTTGCGACGGTTGCTGGCAAACGTCACCTGCCCCTGCCCCCAGGCCAACTGGCCCACCCGACGCTCAGTGATGGCCGAGTGAATGACCTGTGTCAGTTTCAGGACGAGTTCCTCTTCGTACCGAACCATCGTGGCACGATGCTCGGCCGGAACGTCGGCGAACAACAGAGGTGCAAAGCCTTTCAACCACGGCGCCGAGTGCGAGTGTGAAGAGCAGACGACAAATCGCTCGCGTTTGATCCCCCAGCGTTTCTGCAGTGTGGCGTAGATCCGGTCAGTGACTGATGCCGGCACACCGCAGTTGTCGACAGTCAGGAGAACGCTTATCTCAGGCGCTGTGTGATTCGCGCGCTGAAACACCTGTTCGCGTACAGCCGCCGCGCGGTACGGCGCAGAGAGGTGTTTAGAATCGCCACCAATAACGAGCGCCTTCGCGTTTATGCGTTGAGCGATGCCTTCCGACTCCTTCGTTCGGTTGCCGTAGCCGCTTAGTCGAATCGGATACTCGGGCGTGATGTCGATTGAAGCCGCTCCGATCATCACGGTTGGTGCGAGCTTCGTCTGAGTCTCTGCCGCTTCGAACTGCAATCGCGCCGTCAGTAGATGGTCGATTGGCACGCGGTGGATCAGATCGGGAAGCGCGTCTGTGTCCTCGTTCTGCCAGCACAGATTGTCTGAGTGAATGAAGAAACCATTGTCGGACCCGTCTGCGCGAATGATCTCTGGCAACGCGTGACCGCTGCCTCGCTTCGCATTCAACACAATTCGCGACCAACCCGCTTCGAAGCTGTCGAATAGAGCAACGCTGGTTCCGGCGGCGGTCGAGACGATCAGGTCTTCGTAGCCGTCATGGTCCAGGTCGGCGAAACGGAACAAAGCGGGGTCGTTGCCGGAGGCTGCGTTCAGTGAGCCGGCCGGCCATGAGAATCTAAGGCGCCGCCAGGTCTGCTGTGTCTCGGGCGCGTCGCGCGGTGGTTTGGCAGTTTCGGACCGGAATACGGCAACGTCCTCTCGACCCGGTCGGTTAAGCAAGCCGTTTTCGTTTCGGGTATGCCATGAGATGATCGCCTCACAGCGTCCGTCGTGATCGACATCCCGAAAACGCCAGGTGCGTGCCGCTGGCGGATGGACGTTGCCGGATGCGTCTTCTCGTTCCACCGGAATACGCCGGATGTGTCGGGAGAAGCGAACGAGTGATTGAAGAAAGTCATCGTCCCGCCATTCGCGACCATCGAAGTACCATGCGTGCTCGGGACTGCGGTCGGTAATCACCTCTTTCCGTTCCGCCGGACCTTCGAGTGTTTCGGACAGGACGCTGACGCGGCCGTCGTCGCGAACCAGTGTGAACTGCACGCCTTTACCCAGTCGCGTGGGAAAGCCCGATTCACTCCATGTGCGGCCGCGAGGTCTCCAGATGCGTGTCAGACGACGGTCCCCGGTGCCGATCACGACATCCTGAAACCCGTCGTCGTTCACATCGAGCAGTCGGACACCAGCGTCACTGCCATCACCGGCTCGCAGGGAGCTCCCCGCCAGCAGGTTCTTGTTGATCCGGTCGAGTGCCTCGCGGAAGGTCAGAAACCGAACTTTTTTTCCGTGCTTCGCGACGGCGTGGTCGATCAGCTCCACAACCTGTTCCGCTTTGATCCAACCGTGGGGATGAAACACCAGATTGAACACGCCCTGCTTGTGAACTGTGATGTCCAGCGCAGCCTTCATGTCTCGTACGGTGTCCGGGCTGTTTGGCTGCTGCAGAAACTGAGCTTCCCAGTCACTGGGCACCATGCAGGGAAATTCCCAGCAGCGGCCGTTGATCACGTACGGATACGGATAATTTTCGATCCAGTTGACGAAGTTGTTGTGTTCGACGCCGTTGCGCTTGAGCCCTTTGGGGAAGTAGCGGCGAAAGCGGTCGTTGCCGTCGGCATCAAGAATCAGCTCTCGGGGGATGTCCTTGTCCGCGGATGTAAACACGTTGAAGACGGACGACGAGATGCTCAGGTAGTGCCCCTCGTGGGTTGTCCGGTTGAAGATCTCTTCGAAGAACCGCGGACTGACGGTGTTCAGCGAGTCACAGCAAGGCATTCGGAACGCGACCGGTCGATTTCCGGGAATCGAGTGCAGCAGGTCGACACACCGGTCGTACGTCGATTTCGCCTTCTGGAGATCCCCGCCCTGCAGCAGCGGGCAGGGATGGTCGACCGTGTGAACGTCAATGCTGAGGCCCTCTGCGAGCCATGACTGCAACTGCGGATCATCCGGTTTTGCACGGCAGGTCATGATGCTGACTGGAGCCCGCCCGTCGATCTCCTTGAGACGCTGCAGGATCGGACGCAGATAGGCCTCGTACTTAGCCGAGTCACGCATGTCGTCGATGGCCAGAATGACGACTGCCTCGACACCGTCCTCACCGATCCACTGCGGCGTGATGAGCTTCGGAAACTCCGTGTGCGGATACCACGGGTTGTTCTCTTCGAGATGGGCCAGACGATTGCCGTCACCAGCGAACACCAGACTCGATGCAAGCATCAGACATATGCCCGCGATGTTGACGCCAGTTCTCATCGTTCGCTCCTGTCACTCGTGTTTTGCCAGCCCGCGCAACAAAAAAACGCCGCCTGGGGACGTTACCCGACAGGCGGCGTTTTTGTGTGTGATCGAATTCCGAAAACGATGGCTATCCTTCGAACGACTTAAAAGCTTCCTCACGCGAATCGAAACACGGCCAGAGTCTTGTGAGATTCATGGTTTGCAGCACGTCTAGCATGGTCGGTGACGCTCCGCAGAAGGCTGCGCTCCCCTTTCGTGTACCGTGTTGGCGGACGATCTTGATGATCGCGCTGATCATGACCGAACCGACAATCTCGACGTCGCTGAAGTCGATCAGTAGATTCGTGACCTGGTCGCGCTGCAGGCGGTCCGTAATGGTGTTTGTTTCGCGATGGATGTCGTTGTATCGGAATCCGCCTGAGTCGCCCTGCGGCGAAACGACGAACACGTTCTCAACGGCCTGCACGGCAAAGACGCTCAGTGCTGCGCCAGTTGTCATGGCTAGTCCTCTTCTTCTGTCCAGTAAGAAATGCGACGCTGGGGAATAAGTGGGGAAGGAAGTTCGGGAGGGAGGATTGAACTGTCGAGGCGACATCGGGTAGTCGACCGGATCGCCTCATTCCTGGTAAGGATCTGACTTCTAGCGACCATTATTAACCAGTTCGATCGTCTTTTGCTTCGCCAGATTCTTTGAGATCGCTGAAAATCTGTCAGGATTCTCTGCATCGGGAATTACGTGATTCAATCCATTTATGCACAGCAAAACCGCCACAACTACATAACTAATGGTGATTTAGTCCCCAGAGCAAGACGGGATGCCGTCGTGAGAGGAATCCCCCCCATTCAGGGACCGCCGAGCCGACGAAAACGCCGCAGCCGCGAAAACCGATATCACGGGGATTGCCGGTGCTCTCATCCTCGCGTTCGCCCAGTAGACGCTGTGCAGCAGTGTCAGGCTCACGACAAATGCGGCAGATAGCCGGAAATCTCGCCAGGCACCCCTGTGGCGAGCCAGTCCGACCAGACAAAGCAGGAAAACCAGCAAATAGTAACTTCGGACAGTAACGGCGATCATTGGGGAGATTCCGTGGACGTTTTCCGGCCCGGGGCTCCACAACCGGCGAAGCCTCAGCGATGCGCAGGCCAGAAACTCCCGCGGGTGGTTGCGAATCCATTCGTACGCCATGGCCTGCAGTTGGCTCGAACGTTCCCGTTCATTCAGCCTCGATTCGCCCGATTCGAGTTGTGTCTCCAGAGATTCCTGCCAGACCGACAGGCTGTCTTTCTGCCACACAGGATTCTCAGGCCTGGCGACCACCTCGGCGTAGAAGACCGGATTATTTCCCAGAAGCAGCGTGTAGCCGCCGTGAGTTGTCATCACGATCGGATGGTCGAGGACGACCAGATTGCGAACGACCCAGGGGCTGATGATGACTCCCGCAGATAGCGCAAAGATCGCGGCCAACCGTCGGGATGCCCCGGGGAACACGGGCCGCCTCGCCGCCCGGTGGCGCAGGAAACCGATCCCGCTAACCGTCACGGCCAATACTGCGAAAGCCCAGATCGTCGGGCGGCACAGTGCTGCGAGTCCAAAAAACATCCCAGCAATCGCTGCCTGTCGGCTTCCACTGACGTGCTGAAGCGACAGCAACAGTCCGGTGACAAGGAACGTGAATAGCGTCTCGGTCATCAGTTGCGTCGAATAGAGCAGTAACAGCGGGTCGACTGCGACTAGAACTGCGGCCACGAGACGAGCGTTCGAAGCGAAGCCCAGACGCTGGGCCAGGTACCAGGTCATCCCGACCGTCACCGTCCCGAGCAGCACATGGAAAGCCGCAACGAGTGTGACACCATCAATGCTGCGGCAGGCCGCCAGAAGAACCGGATACAGCGGCGGGCGAAACGCGGTTGGTCGACCTGGTTCCGTACAGAAGCCTTCCCCGTTGACCAGATTCCGGGCGATTGTGCCGTATCTGTCGCGGTCAACGCTCAGTTCGTCGAACCGCCATACGATCACAGCGATCCGCAGCGCGCACGCCACGACAAGCAGCCCCAGCAGCGGACGAGGACATTGTGACAGGAGACGTCGCATGGCGAGTGGTAGAAGGTGATCCGAAGCGGGGCTATTCTTCGGCAGTATAGCCTGCACTGTGCACGGAGAGGGTCGGGAGTCTTTTTCGGCGATCGCAGCTACAACGTTCGAACTCATTTGGACCGAAAAAGACTCCCGATCTCTTTGGAAGAATCAAATTCTCCCCACCGACTCCCCTATGAACCAGGCTCCAGAACCAGCAACCGGTTTCCTCGACGCAGTGGTCGTCAGCCTGCTGCGCTGGCGGGTGCAGGTCGTCGTGTCGATCGGAGTGCTGGCTTACCTGGCATGGCCTGTCGCAGAGCGGATTGAATTCGATCAGTCGATCGAGTCCCTCTATTCCAAAGACGACCCGCATTTCTCTGAGTATGCCGCCAGCAAAGCACTGTTTGGCGGCGATGAGTTCGCGATCATCGCCTGGCGCGAAGCCGGACTGTTTAAGCCGGACTCTGTCGATGTGTCGGATCGCAGTCGGAAGCGCATTGAGACGCTGGCGGCGCAGTTGGCAGACGTCCCCGGTGTCCACTCTCAAAGCGTGCAGCATGCGTCCGGAGCACTGGCCTTTCCCTACAAACGCGAACGCGTGGCGGAACTGATCCGAGGCGTGTTGACCGGCACAGACGACGAGACAACCGCGATCGTCGTGCGACTTAAGCCAGAGAATGAATCATCTGTATCGCGTGGCAGGACCATTGCCGACATTCGGAAAATCGCGGCCGCCCACGATCCACCGGCACATGTCGTTGGAGAACCCGTGCAGATACACGACATGTTTCGTTACGTCGAGGAAGACGGACGTGTGTTGTTTCACGTCTCGCTGGTGCTGCTGGCCGCCGTGCTGATGGTACTGCTCCGCAGCCTGCGCTGGGTGCTGCTGCCACTCATTATCGTTGTCCTGACGATTCGTTTTACTGAAGCGCTTCTGGTCCTGTCCGGCACAAAGCTGAGCATGGTCAGCTCAATGCTCAACTCACTGGTGACAATCATCGGTGTTGCCACAGCAACGCACATCGCGATCGGTTTTCGTGAAAGACGACTCACGATGCCGCGGCGGGAAGCACTGCGGACGACCATGGTTGAACTTCTGCCGCCGATCTTCTGGACGTGTGCAACGACAGCAGTCGGATTTGCGGCACTGCTGTCCAGCGAGATCACTCCCGTCCGCAGCTTCGGCCTGATGATGTCTCTCGCCACGCTGCTGGTATTTGTGGTTGTGGCGATCCTGACACCGGGCAGCATGGCTCGCTGGCGTGGTCACGACACATTGCATGGTGACGACACAGTTGCTGACTCCACTAAAGCAACTCGCCGGGGCCCGCTTGATCTGATCTTCGGTGATCCAGTTCCGCCGCCAGCGGAACGCTATCTGGTCGGTTTGCTCGAATCGTCCTCGCGCTTTGTGGCCCGGTTTCCCGCGGCTGTGGCATCCATCGCGCTGATTGTCGTTGCCGTGTCGGCACTGGGACTGGGTCGACTCAAAGTCGAAACCGATTTCAGCCGCAACTTCCGTGAGTCGAGTGATCTGGTGCAGTCGCTGAATTTCGTGGAATCGAAGCTCGGCGGCGCGGGTACCTGGGAAGTCAACTTTGCGGCCCCGACCACGCTGACCGATGAGTACCTGGACCAGGTGCGCGACCTGGCCTCCCGACTGCGGCGGGAGCTGCTGACGTCGCCGGCTGAAGCAGGAGATCCCACGATTGCGGAAGGACGCCTGACGAAAGTCGTTTGTCTGACTGACGGGCTTGACCTGGTGCCCACGAAGATCGGCGCCGGGTTCTTTTCGAAGGAACTGTCACTGGACCAGCGGCTGGCGCTGCTGTCCAACATGCAGGGGGAGATCATTGCAGGCCTTTACAACGCGGACCAGCAGCGGATGCGCATCGTGCTCCGCGGTCTGGAGCGGCAGCAATCGGAGCGGAAGCTGGACCTGATCGCACGTGTCCGCGAACTGGCTCGCGAATCGTTCGACGGTCCGGCCCCGACAATTGCCCCAGACTCCGTCGCTGCAGCGCCCGCGCCGCCCCAGACGACCGGCGTGTTCGTGCTTCTGACGTTCCTGATCGAGAGCCTGCTGCGGGACCAGCTCGTCAGCTTTTTCATTGCGGCAGTCGGTATCGGCTCAATGATGGCGATCGCCTTCCGCAGTGTGACGATCGGGTTGATTTCACTCGTGCCGAATCTGTTCCCGATTGTGCTGGTGATCGGCTCGATGGGCTGGCTTGGTGTGCCCATCAATATCGCGACTGCGATGATCGCCAGCGTGTCGATGGGCCTGACTGTTGACTGCAGTATCCACTACCTGTCGGCCTACCGTCGGGCGCGACGCGCAGGCGCATCCGTTGGCGAAGCACTGGAACGGACACAGACACAGGTGGGCCGGGCGCTGGTGTTTGCCAATGTGGCACTTGTGGCCGGATTCAGTGTTCTGACCCTCTCGCACTTCATTCCGCTCGTCTACTTTGGCATTCTGGTGAGTGCGGCGATGCTCGGCGGGTTGGCCGGCAACCTGTTTCTGTTGCCGCTGCTGTTGAGTCTGCTGGATCGCCGGGACACGGCTACCGTGGCATCCCCGGCATCAGAGATTGGCCCCCCCTGCCCTGCGGAGTCTCTCACAGTCACGAAATCGGAGACGCCCGAATGAACACAACCGCGATGCAACAAGCGAGGCGTGTACACAGTCTCGGTCCGATCATGCTTGCCGTTTCACTTGCGCTGATCGCCACGATGACCTATCCCGTCCAGGCCGATGAGACGGATACCGACAGTCAGCGACTTGTCTACTTTGGGATCGACGGACCGACGTTTCTTCGCTTCGAATTCAACATCCGCAACACATCTCTCGCTGGCTTTCGTCGCGCATTCGCTGAGCGGCAGTTCCGGCAACTCGACGCAGATAAGAGCGGAGCCCTGGAACCGACTGAAGCGGCGAAGACACCTTCGCTCGGTCAGGCCGGCGGCGAGCCGCAGATCGGCGATGGCTGGAAAAAGCTCGATTCGTCACAGGACGGAAAACTGGACGTCGATGAACTCGCGACGTTTCTCGAAACCGCCATGGGACGACCATTCACATTGTCGCGGCAGGTGCGTGAGCGATTTCAGGAGGTCGATCTGATCGAAAAACTGGACGCCGGCAACGACCGGGCCGTGTCTGAACAGGAAATGAAAAACGGGCTCCAGCACTTGATCCGCCTGGATCTCGACGACGACGAGACCATCAGTGCGGCGGAACTCGCTCCTCTGTTTGACCCCTCGACACAGCAGATCGGCGTCGTGGAAGAGAGCACGCAGGAAGCATACCCGTTCCTGCTCATTCCGCCGGATGCGGACTTCACTTCGATCGCAAAGACGGTGATCGCGCGATACGACCGGCCCGTCGAGGGGCTGGACAAGGGAGACGGGCAGCTTTCGGAAACGGAAATTCCCGGCGAGTTTCAGAAGTTACGACGCTACGACCGGGATTCGGACTCGCGGTTGTCGGTTGGTGAATTGACGACAGTGCTCAGTAAGGCGGATCGCAGCGAGACTGTGCGAGTCAACATGCCCTCTCGCGGTCGTCCCAGCATCGATCTGCCGGAGCTCGACAACCGACCGATTGAGTTTCGCGTGTTCAAGCGAACCGGCGACGTCTCTGACACGGTTTCGTTTTACAAGCTCAGCTTTCTACGTGCTGATGGCGACAAGAATCGCTACCTGAACGCCCAGGAATTTGGGGCCGCCGGCATACCGAACGCGACCTTTGAGATGTGTGACCTCGACGGCGACAAGATGCTGCAGCTCAAGGAGCTGACCACGTTTCTGGATCAACGGACAACGCTTAGCCAGGCCCGGGTCATCATGCGTGTCGAAACGATTCGCACTTCACTCTTCGAACTGCTGGACACAAACCTGGACCGTCGGCTGTCGCGCCGTGAGTTTCATGCGGGCAGCGAACGGGTGCGGCCACATGATTTGGACAGAGACGGTCTGCTGGAACAATCCGAAATGGAAACCAGCCACCGCGTCGTCATCGAACTGGCCCGCACGGAACTGTTTCGTGACATGCGCCGACAATCCATGACACCAGACCGCAACTCGCCCCGGCTGAGCCAGGTGGCGACCGGGCCAGTCTGGTTTCAGCGGATGGACGTCAATCAGGACGGCGACATCTCGCGCCGGGAATTTGTCGGACCGAGAATACACTTCGATCGCCTCGATGCGAACGACGATGACTTCATTGATGCGGATGAGGCAGACGTTGACTCGATCCCGCAAGGAAAGCCATGAATCGGAGTACCACAGTCCGTACGTGTTGAATCGCCCTGCTTGTTGAAACGTCCGGCACGAAATCGTATTCCCCACGGGACCTTTGGAGTTTCTCGAATGCCACTGGCTGACCTCGCGACACCTGGTGCGAAAATTCATGCGGCGCTGGAAGATCTGCAGCTCGCCTGGTCAGACCTGGAGGAAGTCTGGAACGACGCCAACCGGCGGAAATTCGAAGAGGAGCAGTTGTTGCCACTGGCCCTGACCATCAAGCTGTCACTCGACGCGGTTGGCCGCATGGACGAAGTTCTGCATGAGGCCGAGCGAGCCTGTGAGGACGGCGCCCGAGAATCGATTTACTGAGTCCGTCTCAACGTCCGACTGAACCAGCCCGAGAGAGAACACCTGCGTGTCTGTTGCCGTTGATCGAGTGAAACAACTGATTGCGACGCTCTTCGACGGAATCGCGAAGCGGGTCGAGTGCGAACTCAATCTGCACGAACGCATTGCTCAGGAGACGCGGGACGAAGAGCAGCGTCATGCCGTTGAGGCCGAGCAACGCACGTTGCGTCATGAGAACGAGCGTTCGACGATCCAGAAGGAATACGACGACATCTGTGCGGAGGCCGGGCGGCATTACCAGGCGAACTACTCGGCGGCGTCTGAGGAATACGACGAGCAGCTCAAGGCGACCAACGGTGACCACGAGACCGACTCGGAAGCGGCCCGCACTGAATTTGAAGAAACCCGCTGGATGGTCACGTCGTATTTTGATGAGAACGCGGGCGGGTCACCGAAGCAGCAGTTCGAGCAGTTCGAACACAACATCGAGAAGTCGAGCGAGCATCTCGATACGGAGTCAAAGGACCTCGATGCGGAGCATGAAAAGTCGGTTGCTCTGCTGAAGAAGCGTCGCATGTGGACCGAGCCGGAACTGCCCGGCACGACGCGACTGGCCAGCTCGGCTGATGCGCTGGTCGAACAGTTTGATCAATTGTCTGAAGCTGTACGTGAGGCGGGGAAAAAGCTGAGGCGCAAGCGGTTGTCGCTACTGTTTGCCGGTCCGCTGCCGGTGGTGGTATTCCTGATGATGGGCGGCGGCCTGCTGGCTCTCATGCACGTTGTCGCGGATCCGTCGTGGTTAAGACTCAACGATCCGCCGACGCACGAATGGCTGGCGATTCTGGGTGGAGTGTCCGCAGTTTTTACGATGATCGTCATGGGGATCATGTTTGCTGTGAGTCGCAGCGGCTGTGAGACGGGGTATCTGGAACTCGCGCAGGCACTGGTCGATGCCCGCGCCTCGCAACATCAGTGGTCGCGTCTGACAACGCGCGACATGGCAAAGCGAAAGAAGGAATTCGACGCGTGGTATTCACGACTTGTCGAGGAACGCGACTCACGTCTGTTGAAGGCTCAAACCATCTACGATGCGCGAACAGCCGAGTTGAATGAGCGACGCCGTGAAGGACTCGAGCAGGCGCACGGGCGATATCCGGCTCTGATGGAATCGATCACTGCCGAGCGAGATCAGGCTTTGCAGGCGGCACACGACGCCTATCCCGCGCGTCTCGACAAACTCAAGGGCCGCTACGACTGGGACACCGAGAAGCTCCAGAAGGAGCACGAGCAGGCTCAGGACGGCATTCAGCAGCGTTTCGAATTCGACTGGCAGAACATGGCCCAGGCGTGGCATGGCGTCGTCGACTCCATCCAGCAATCGTCAGACCGCATGACCGCCGAAGCGGCGCGTATTTCGCAGGTCTGGCCGGATCTCGCGTTTGGAAACTGGTCGCCACCCGAACAGATTCCCCCCGGCGTCCGCATTGGACAGTTTCACCTGCGACTGGCCGATATCGATTACGGCGTGCCTGACGACGCGCAGCTTGTTCCCGAGCACACGGATTTCTCGATTCCGGCACTACTGCCCTTTCCTGAGAAAACGTCGCTCATTATTCGGTCCAGCGGCGGTGAGGGGCGCGAAGCATCGGTCGATTTGTTGCAGGTCGTCATGCTGCGGCTACTCACAACTCTCCCCCCTGGCAAGCTGCGCTTCACGATCATCGACCCGATTGGCCTGGGCGAGAATTTCTCCGCATTCATGCACCTGGCCGACTACGACGAGCTGCTCGTCACATCCCGCATCTGGACCGAGAACTCGCACATCGAGCTGCGGTTGACCGACCTGACCGCGCACATGGAAACCGTCTTTCAGACGTATCTCCGCAACGAGTTCAAAACGATCGAGGAATACAACGACTTCGCCGGCGAAGTTGCAGAGCCATATCACATTCTGGTCGTCGCTGGATTTCCGGCCAGCTTTTCCGAGCAGGCCGCGCGGCGACTGACGAGTATTATGTCGAGCGGTCCTCGCTGCGGCGTCTACACCCTGTTGAGCGTCGACCCGCAGCTCAGCATGCCGCCGGACTTTCGCCTTGAAGATGCGGAATACGAAGCCACCTGCCTGACCTGGGCCGACGACGCGTTCATGTTCGACGATGAGGAGATCGCGTGGCTGCCGCTGGAAGTTCACTCAGCTCCCGAGCCCGACGAATTCAGCCGCATTGTGAAGCGTGTTGGCGACGCCTCGAAAGACGCGCGCCGAGTCGAAGTGGCATTCGAACGAATCGCCCCCACCGAGCTGTGGCAGCAGGACAGTCGCGGCGGCCTGGATGTTCCGCTCGGTCGGGCCGGAGCGACCAAGCTGCAGCACATGCGATTGGGCAAGGGCACGTCGCAGCACATGCTGATCGCCGGTAAGACGGGCTCCGGCAAATCGACGCTGATGCATATCCTGGTCACGAATCTGGCCCTGCATTACAGCCCCAACGAAATCGAGTTCTACCTGATCGACTTCAAGAAAGGCGTCGAGTTCAAAACCTATGCGTCCAATCGTCTGCCGCACGCGCGCGTGATTGCGATCGAAAGTGATCGCGAATTCGGGCTCAGCGTGCTGCAACGGCTGGATAGCATCCTGAAAGAGCGAGGTGATCTGTTTCGTGATCGCGGCGTGCAGGATATCACCGGCTTTCGCAATTCCAATCCGGAACGCATGCCGCGCATCATGCTGATGATCGACGAATTCCAGGAGTTCTTCACCGAGGATGATCGCATCAGTCAGAACTCAACGTTGCTGCTTGACCGTCTCGTGCGTCAGGGGCGAGCGTTCGGAATGCACGTGATGCTCGGCTCGCAGACACTCGGCGGGGCTTACTCGCTGGCACGCAGTACGCTGGGTCAAGTTGCCGTTCGAATCGCGCTGCAGTGCAGTGAGGCCGACGCACACCTGATTCTCAGTGAAGAGAACACAGCAGCACGGCTTCTGACGCGTCCGGGCGAGGCGCTTTACAACGATGCCAACGGCCTGCTGGAAGGGAATCATCCATTCCAGATCGCGTGGCTGGACGACGACAAACGCGACGTCCTCCTGCAGCGCATCGATGAACGAACTCGGGAAGAAGCCATCCAGACCGAACCGGCCATCGTGTTTGAGGGCAACATCCCTGCCGCACCACTCAACAACCCGCATCTCGTCGAGCTGTTCTCGCCCGATCGTTCACGTGACAACGATCCGAACCGGATCATTGATGTCTGGCTGGGCGAAGCCGTCGCTATCAAGCCGCACTCGGCAATTCGTTTTCACCGGTTGTCGGGGTCGCATCTGCTGCTGATCGGGCAGAGTCCGATCAGTGCCCGAGGAATTCTGTCGACCGTCTTTCTCGCCGCCATCGGCCAGATCGAGCCGCGTGCCGTCGAATTCACACAGATCCCCGCTGACGCAGTGCTGATGGAAGATGAAGACACAGACGACATTGACGAGTCCGATACATCGGCGACATCGGAATCGCCTTCAATGGACGACGCTTTGGCGGCAATGAAGTCGTTCTCATTCTCCGACATGAAGATCGACAAACCGCAGCCACCGGGATCGGGCACGGAACGCGACGCGGAAGATTCAGCCATCCAAAAGTCGGCAGGAGTCGCTCAGTTCTACGTGCTTGACGGTGAACTGGCCGACACTCCCGACCGTGAATTCTGGAGCGAACTGGCTTCCCCCCTGCCCCATGACATACGAGTCGGCGGTCCGCGCGACGCGGCTCGGTTCGTCTCCGATCTGGCAGCCCTGATTACAGCCCGCGCGGACGACGACAGTCAGCCGCCGGTATTCCTGTTCATCGACAATCTTGGTCGCTTCCGCGACATCCGCAAATCCGACGACGAATACAGTTTCGGAGCCAGACGCGAGGAGCAGGAAACGCCAGCGCAGCAGTTCGTACGAATTCTGAAGGACGGCCCCCCTGTCGGTGTTCACTGTGTGGTCTGGGCTGACACGTTCAACAACGCATCCCGCTGGATGAGCAATCCGACACTCCGCGAACTGGAAATGCGAGTCGCATTCCAGATGAGTGCAACGGACTCCAGCAACTTCATTGAATCGCCAGTGGCCGGCAAGCTGGGCCAGAACCGAGCCATCCTGTACCTGGAAGAAGACGGTTCCCACGAAAAATTCCGCCCCTACGGCCTGCCGTCCGATGACTGGCTCGAACTCGTCCACCAAGGGCTGCCGAATCTGTCAGTACCGGAGCCCGAAATCCCCGAACCGTCAGATTCCGACGCCCCCGTCGAAGTCGCCGACGACCTCAGCAGTTGGACTGTTACGTGAAGCGAAGACGCAATACAGAGCTGGTGCCCAACGTCACCGCGAGACGCGTCGGCGGAAAGCGGCGAATCAGAGCATGATGCATAACTCAATGCGTCGCTCGTCGAGCGGCGTTGGCGTTTCATTCGGACGCAGCAGTTTCGGTGGCGGAAGCCCGTTCGATGGTGGCGGAAGCGGCTCATTCTCCAGCGGAACGAGTCAGAGCAGTTGGTAACGCCGACCGGGACGTGGCTGTTCTCGATCATCCGGGCGAATTGGATCGAGGGGGGTGATACCACCCGACAACCATTCATGTCGAGTTTCTCGCACGCTGGTTCGAGCACGTGCCGCCACGCGGCCTGAGAATGATCCGCCGCAGCGGTCTGTACGCCAACTCGCACAAGAAAACGCGTCGCCGGTTGCGAGCGGTCGCCGCCGACACGCCCTCACCATCCGTGCGGCCATTGAACGCACTTGAACACGAGTACTGCCCGCGGTGTAATACTCCTGTGGTCCGACGTGACAATCGCCGCTGTGGCATCAGTCGCACCACAGGCCACGTGCTGCCTGCCGACCCCCGACCGCTGTATGAGATCGCTCCGACTCAACCCCCATAGAGCGATCGACCGCCGATTGAGAGCGATCAATCCTCAACCCACAGCAAGTTCAACAAAGTCGTTGCAGCGGATCGGCGGATGGAGTCCACTCTGTCCGTCTACGTCGATGGACGCCGGCCGCTGAACTCAAACGTTCTGCCAAAATTCTGTCACACTGACACGTTGTGAGGTCCAGAATGAGATGTCGTAGCTTCGCCCTACTGCTGGTTCTCTACACGCTCACGACCTTTGCTTCTGAGCTACCCGCCCAGAATCCAACGCCAGCGTCGATCGCGCGGCAGCGATTCAACCAGGTGTTCGTCAAGGTGATCATGCCGGTCACCGCTCGCACTCCGAAGCAGGATGGACCCGTCGTCGAGTCCTGGGTTGCAGAGCAACTCAAAGAGCTGGGCGAGTCCGAGTATTTCGCTGTCACAGACTGGGTGCCTGTTTGTGACGGGCTGCTTGAGGACGATGAAGTCGACAATCGCGTCTGGAGTGGTCGTCTTGTCGGCAAGAACTCTGGTGGCTTTTGCCCTGTCGGCGGCGACCTTCCTGAACGCAAAGATGGCCGCGTGTTGGTTCTCGTTGGTGGCTGGGATCCAGGCGGGGGACACGAGACGAAGGTCACACTGGTGGATGAACCTGGCACTCGAGCCGTTGAGCCGGTGCTGCCTTATTCTGCCCGCGGAAAAAGAAAGGCGATTCCGGGTGAAAAGCCGCTGGCTTATGTGGCCGTCCTGATTGGGCCGCCACCTCGAGAGCGTGTCACGTCACACAGCAATGACGAATAGGCAGAACCATGCGGTGAACCGGAGCCGCCGATGACGTGGTTTGTGAAGTCATAGTTTTTCGGCGGCGCCCCGGTTACCGCCAGCGTTCTGCCAGAATAAGGACGATTGAATGACTCCTGTTCGCATTCTTGTTGCAGCGATTATCGCCGGCGGGATGGTGTCGACCGTCACGGGCGATGAAACGCGGCTGAATCTTAAAGTGCTCGCCACTGACAGCGATGTTGCGGCCGCGACCAACCGTAATGTCAAAGCTATTCGGACAATAAGGGACCGACTGTCCGATCAGTCCTTTGTCACTTTCGCAAAATGGCCCAACCTCTACGGTGTTTATCTCGGCAATACGACCGTGACCGGAACCGGATTTCATCTACTTGATGAACACGAGTATCTCGTTCAGGTTGTCCTGATGGGCCCGAATGTCGGCAACGAAGGTGCCTTGACCGTCGCAGACCTTCCGCATGTGACCCACCTCACAATTGGCAATGGCATTCCGCCAAAGTCTCCCGTGCGAAACGCGCGACTAACAGACAGGGGACTACGGGCCATTACTACGATGCCACACCTTGCCTGGCTGGTTGTGGTAGACGCAGACATCACGGATGAGGGGGTTCAATACCTGAGAAGGCTCAAGAGCATTGAGAGCATCGTCTTCGATTACTGTCCGAGACTGACGCCTCTTGGGATTGCGCGGCTGCAAGCAAAACTGCCCAAAACCCAGATTCGACTCGAACAGCGTCCCACGCGTCCTTAGGGCAGAACCAAGCCGTCAACCGGAGCGGCCGACAGCGCGGGTTTTGAAATCAGAATCATTTGGCGGCCGCCCGGTTACGGCTGTCGTTAGCTGGCAATCGTGACATTGAACGAACTGCGAAGGTATCACATGAAACGCAAGCCGATCATTGCCATGTTTCTTGTGCCTGCTTCTCTATCTGCCGTCTCTGGTGGTATGGTGATCGACAAAGCAGTGTGGTTACTTACCCCTAGTCGCGGCTCTTGGGGAACCGTGTTTCCTCTTGGATTCGCGATGATCTTCTTCGGGCTGTTGGCAATCGTGTTGCCAGTAGTAGCCGTCATTCGGGAAGGCCATGACGTGCAATGTGAAACTGATGTGGTCCCCGTTCGCACTCAATCACGCGCGCAGTCCCAACTCGAAAATGAACCAAGCACTTCGCTCGACAACTAAGTGGACATTTGGCGAAACTCTCGTCTCGCATCGACCAGAAATAGTGCTCGGTCACAAAGGTACTCGGTCAAATCTCTGTTCGGCATGGTCCATTGCCGCTTGAAGCCGGGGTCTTAAAACCAGCTGACAATACAATGTACCGGAGCACTCGCTGGCACGTGCTCTGAATTCACAGTCCGCCTCTCGTGCCCGCTGATTGCGGGCGTTGTTTAGCCAACAGCTCACAGTGTTTCTCTCAAACGAATGGAGTCCACAATGAAGAACATATTTGCCATCGCCACTGCTGTCGTTGCGTGCCTTGCGGCCATTGCTTACGCCGCATCATCACCACAGCAGCGAAGTACACCGCCTGTCGCTGGTGCCACGTCGAATACTCGGTTCACGATTCACAATGGCAACGAGGGACCAATCTTGTTGGATACCGCAACCGGGAATACATGGACGATTCAAGCAAGCACTAACGTGTTTGAAGTGGCTGACGCACGGATGGTTGCTTGGATTCCAATGGTACGTATCGACGACGATGATCAGTTCAAATCGTGGCTCGAAAAAGCTACCGCCAAATACAATCGTTTCGTTTCTGTCGTCAAAGAGAAAGACGATGCGTTGGCCCGACTCAATAAAAAGCGCAACGAACTGGGCGTCGATCATCCCGACGTGGTGAAACTACAACAACAAATTTGGGCCGAAGAATCGTGGCAGCAACTCACCGTTGAGCAAATGCTACAGCGTCACGGCCTACGGTAGCTCGTCCCATTTCACATAGTGTTGGCTAACAAATAGTGTTGGCTAACAAATGCACCGGAGTTGCCGGCCGGGCGGAATCTGAAATCAACGCGCAAGGTCGCCGCCCGGTGACGCTGGACGAGCGACTACGACGAATTCGACGACATGGAAAGTGGGTCTGTCAAATGCCTGTGTGGAAAGATGGAATGACAACCGAACAGGTTGTCCGAAAGGCACTCCGAAGTTTTCTGGTTCGTTGTCATAGCCTCATTAGTGAAGACTATCCAGAGATTGCCGGGATGTCTGCTGAGGACAGCGCGGACTTTCTCCTTCACCTACAGGACACCGGACGCATCGATATCCAATTAAACAACAAAGACGGCGATCGAATTGGATGCGAAATCTCGGAGTTGCGGCAGCAGGACGAAGAGCGATTGACCTGAGAATGGCAAAGGAACTGCGGTATTCACTCTACACGCTCTCGGACGGAGCGGATGCAATCGACGAACGCAGTGCGGGATTACATTTCCAGGATGTTGGAGACTCTTGCCGGTACAAAATGGCTCATAACAAGTAGAGCGTTCTGTCGAGCGCAGCCTAGATAGAATGCTTTGTTCAAGACGCCCGGGTGTTTTGATTAGACTGCCGTCTGCAGTGAGCTATCGGCAAAAGCTCTGCGGGAGGGTCAGGCGGCAAAGCCTGAGAAGCTGGCGTCACGCGGAGTCGCGGCCTGTGGGACCCGGCTCACGCTGCTGGCGGTCAGAGCCGCAGACACCGTTTCTACCAATCGTATGTGTCGAGTTCGGCGGGTTCGTCCACACAGGGCGTGCCCGGCACCGGGACTTGACGCACCTTCCACGCACACGCTTCAGGAGACTCTGCCGGAAGTCCGTCTCTGGTGCAGTCAGCATCCCGGCGCGAAGGATGTCGTCAGCTTTCTGGTCGATGTGGCTGGCTTTGGCCCAGGTCACGACGGCAGCGGACGCGTTGACGCTACTGGAAGCTCAGCCGGCGGAAGTGCGGCTGGTGTTTGAGACCTTGAGCGATGCCCTGGCCGCCCACGACAACCAGGATCACATCCACCGCCTCGCCCCGGAACGCCGAACCCCGGTCCTCAAACTGCTCGAACACCTGAAACCAGGCACGGAATAGCAGTCTGGACGGCAACCTCATTCCGCCCAGGGATCCCACGGCGCATCCGAGTCGTCTGTCGGTGCTGACCAGGGGTCTGGAGCGGCCTGCTGTTCCTCTTCGTCGTCGGGTATCGGAGGCGGCGGCGACGCTTTCGGCGTGGGAATGGAGTCTGGACCTGACCAGGTCGACTCGTGCTCGCGTCGTACAAAGTCCGTCTTTTTCAGCGTTCCGGCCGCTTTGAGTCGACAAACCTGTTCGAGAGGGACGGGGCCTAGCTCGACACCGTCGATTTTTGCGAACCAGCGTCCACTCGGTTCCGATGCGGCCGCTGAATCAGTGCCGAGCGAAAATGTTTCGGCTGGACCGGCTGATTCCGGAGTCACCACGTTGTCGACCGCCAATTGTCCCGACTCATCGCCCGTCTCATCAGTATTGTTCGCGCTGGACTGAAAGTAATGTGATGGCGGCTTGCTTCCGGACTCGTGCCTCGATGCGATTGGAGAATCGACACTGTCGCCGTCTGCATCATGCATCGTGAATGTGCGAAATTCCATGGGGCTCGATTCGTCGGACTCAGCGAGTGGAATCCGGGCAGGCGCTTCTTCGGCAGCTAAATCTGTTCCACTCGCGTAGGACGGAATTTCCGTGAGTGGTCCCGCCAGAACATCGGCGTCTGCGGGATCACTGTCGGCCTCATCCGCACCAGACAAGGGCGTTGCCGGCGGTGTGATAGTGGATTGACGCTGCCCCGAAGTGGGAGCCTGACTCTCCCATTCGGTCGACGTCGAGGCGTCTCGCAACTTCCGCAGGAACACAAGTCGGGCTTTGCGTCCACCGAGTTCAACAATCAGCGTGTCGCGTTTCAGACGCAGCGGCAGTGTTTTTTCTCGCCCCGCATGGTCGGCGCATGTGCTGCAGCCGATGCGCACCTTCTCTTCGACGATCAGCCGACGGGCGCACCACAGGCCCATGAATACCGACGCGATCGCGGCAATTGATGAAGCGGTTGCGATGCGGACCACGATCATCACCACGACCGTGACCAGCAGGGCATAGACCATACCGTCGTAGTCACGGACGACAGTCCGCACGCGCCGCCGCGGCTCGTCCGTCGGTCGGCCGCAGATCGCGCAGTGAATTGAGGCGTCAATGTCCCAGGCACGCTCCTCTCGAAACACCCCCGGACTGGGATCACTCCCTCGAATCCACAATTCATTGTCGGCCGGTTGCGAGAGCCCGTCGCGCACGTGGTGCAGAAGGTCCTGCCAGTGATCCCGATAGAACACCAGAAACGTCGGCAACTTCTGCCGGCTGATGAATGCTTTGACCGAAGCAAACGCACTCTTCAAATGATCGACAGCGCCCGCTTTTCCGGCCTGGTTATCCTCGGCATCAGGTGTGCCCGTTGCAGATTGTCCCTGTTGCTGGTCTTCATCTGAAGAGTGTTGATCGTCATTCGACCCATCTGACATGGCGGCTTTCCAACCTGCGTCTACGTTCCTGCTGTGCTGAGAGTAAATTCCAGGAGCCAACGTGACGAACTGGAGCGTACCAGAGTCGCAACAACGAGCTAAGTACCTGTCCAGAAACAAAACCGTGAAACAGGCCGAGTCTGAGCCGTAGCCCGATTTCTCCGAAATCGGGACCAGACGACATCGCAGCCTGCGGGCACATCGACCGCCGCTCCGTCTTGCCAGGACCAAGGCAGCGGATTTCGGAGAAATCCGCCTACAGCTTCACGGTCTTGTTCCTGAACAGGTACTGAGGCGTGCGGCAGATGTGCCTGTCCATCGAGCTTTGAACCGCGGCTGTGTGGCGGCAAGGCACTACGCGGCTCCCCAGACACGCTCGTGAGCCAATGCCTGGCGGCACGAACATTGCGGAACGCCAGCGACAACATGTTGGTCGATCTCAGAATCGAAGGACCTACTTGCCGAGACAGCACTTCTTGTGCTTCTTCCCGCTGCCGCAGGGGCACGGCTCGTTACGGCCGACGCGTGGAGTGGTCCGGCGGATCGGGGCGGTGACCTCGTCGAGAAGCGGCTCGGGCCGATCCGGCGGGCGCCCGGTGCGAACGGGCAACCTGTCGTTTTGGTTGGCGAAGTTCTCCCTTCGTATGCCGAAGTCCTCGAGGTCGGCCGACGCGCGATGCTCCTGTAGTGACAGCGAGGCAAAGCAGGCCTGAAGGCTGCGTGTCACGTCGTTCGGATCAAATTCCTCGGGGTCAAACTCGCCGCACCACTCGATCCGCTCTTCGTACTCGGGATGCGTCGGATCGGCGAGGATTTCGACCAGCTCTTCGTAGCCCCAGACGCCACCGCAATCCTCGGGCGGACACTGGCGCTTCCCGCCAGTGCAGCGGGCAGTTGCCGCGGACGAATCCACAGAAGTGATGTTCTCGACTTTGATTACGTGGTCCCAGGAATCGCCGAAGTCATACAGGTAGCTGATTTTCGTCTTTTTACTGTGGACAACATCGCTCAGCCAGGTGTCGGTTGAGTCTTGTGTGTCGAGATCCTCATACCCGCCGAACGGGGCCGGCCCGCTAAATCGCTCGCCATCGACCGAGAACTCGTGCAGATGCGAGTTGTCCCAGCCCATCGCGATTTGAATGGCCGTGTGGAGATCGTCCAGCGTGCAGTCTGGTACTTCGATGCGTCGCCAGATGGGCGGCTGCGTGTGCCGCAGGTCGATGCGGAGCTGGTACATCGTCGTCGGCTGCGCGTCTGCCTGAGTCATGGCCCCTCCGGTCCACAGCGGCAGGGCATCCACGATGGCCGCTCTCAGATTCCGTAGTCGCGTTCGGCCGCGCCCGCCGTCGATCGTCAGTTGCGTGCTCACTCGCTGAGACAACTCATGCCATTCCGCTTCCGGCAGTTGGACGTTGCGTCGGCCTTTCGACTGAGGCCGGACCGCGTCGCGAAGTTGTGGCATCACGTCCGCAGCGGCCTGGCTCTGTGCTTCCGTGAGTGAAATTGTGATGAGATTGACCGGTGCCTGCGCAGCCAATGGCTGTTTGTTTCCTTTGCCGCGTGATCGGTTTTTGGCATCGGAGTCCGAATCCGGTCCACCGGTAACATGCCGTGCATGCGGCTGCACTGTCAGAGAATGCGGCTCAAGATGCGGCAACGACTCCGGGACGTTGGGAATCCCCGTCAGAAAGATCACCTCGGGTTCGAAGCCGCGGTAGCGGTAAAAGACGTAATCAAGCCACGGCATCGTTCCGAGGTCATCCTTGAAGACAGCGGCCAGCCGGTCGGCGACGTCGGTTGATTCAATTCCGTCGGCAGTCGTCACACGCTCGGGCATGACGCTTTCGAGGTACGCCGTCCATTCGTCGGCCGATCGCCCTTCGAGGATGTATGGTGTGGTCAGTTCGGTGAAGTACTCGGTCCGCGCGTCGATCGGCGGCGCGAGTCGGACGAACCGCAGGTCACCCTCAGCACCGAGAAATCCGGTTGGCGCATCGACGAGCAGTTCGCGGCCGGTCACGAGTTCCCGCACAACAAGCAGGTCGCCATCGTCGCCCACGGTCTCGTAAATCCCCATGCGCGAGCCGACAACATTGCGACCGGTTGCCAGCACCTCCGCGGGCGCCCCCGTCTCTTCAAGAATCTGCAGCACGACCTGTCCGATGTTGTCGCGTTCCTCGCCAAACGTCAGGTCGCACAGAGCCCACAGATAGAAATAGCTGTCCGTCACGGGGCTCATTGGCGGAAAGCCCGGCATGTAGAGATCGATGCCTGACTCAACCGCCTCGCGATACTCGTCCACAATTCCCGACTGTTCGAGAATCACAGCCATGGACAGCAACTGACTATGGATCGCCGAGTAAAACGCAAACTGCGGATCGGCGCCGTCCCGGACCATCTGCTCTGGATCGGGCAACTCAAACGGACTCTCGACCTTGTCGAGTTCATCCTGAGGAACTGGCGGTTGAAGATTCTGGAGAAAACTGTTGAGTTTGGCGGTGTCCATGTCGCATCCGTGACCAAAGAGGAATCCAGACAATCAAGGCCCGACACTGTCGTCCCCGGCTCGCGGCAGGTTAGCACGCAGCCACCGCGACGCGGCCCGACGCGGCCGGCGGATTCTGCCAACTGAGCACGCGCTTGTCATCACAAGCCTTTCCGCACTGCAACATGCCCTTACCGGATGAGTTCCGTCGATGCCGAGATACGGTCGCGTCGGGGCCATCGCTGTTCATGGCCGTGGGACTCAGCCAGGATTCCAGTCTCCGAATTGCCCCGCCAGCTTCATCACTCCCCTGCCACGGAACTCCTCAAATGAAACACATCACTGCAGCCGTCATGCTTGCTGCTGTTCTTTCCGTCGGAACGGCAATGGCCGAGGACAAGGCTGAACCAAAGCACCCAATTTACGGGCAGAAGATGAAATCTCTGACCGGAAAGGCGATCAATCTGAAAGATTATCGCGGCAAAGTGCTGCTGATCGTCAACACCGCCAGCCAATGTGGAGCAACGCCGCAGTACGACACTCTGCAGGTGCTGCACGAAGCGCTGAGCAAGCGCGGGCTGGCCGTGATGGGTTTCCCCTGCAATCAGTTCGGCGAACAGGAACCGGGGACCGAAAAAGAAATCGCAACATTCTGTAAGAAGAACTACGGCGTCGAGTTTCCCATGTTTGGCAAGGTCGATGTCAACGGCAAGAAGGCCACCCCGCTGTTCAAGCACCTGACGTCAGCAAAGAATGGCCTGAAGGACGCTGGTCCGGTGGAGTGGAACTTCGAGAAGTTCCTGGTCTCCCGAGAGGGCAAGGTCGTCGCTCGGTTTCGGACCAGCGTCGAGCCGGATTCGGACGAAGTCGTCGACGCGATCGTTGCGGAGTTGAAGAAGGAAGCGCCGAAGAAAGACGTCACTCCGAAGACGGACCGAAAGTAGAGCCAGTCGCCTTGACCGGAATCCGTGCGAGGCGTGCATCGTATGACCGTAAAGGCTCACGCAATGCCGCGCAGACACCTTTGCGTCTTCGCGGCTTCGCGTGAGTCATCAGTCATTCACTTTGAAACTACAGGTTGCGGCTTCGCCATAAGCCTGACCCCGATGAGGTACTCCATGCCGATTTTGTTCCGAGGTCAGACACTGACCATGCTGCTCCTCAGTTGCCTCGCACTTCCGGCGAGCGTTCAGGCCGATGTGCCGCTCAACGAATTAACCGAGGCAGAACGACGCTCTGGCTGGGAACTTCTGTTCGACGGCAAGTCCACCGATCACTGGCGCAATTTCAAGCAGGACTCTGTCAGTGACAAGTGGGTCATTGAAGACGGAATACTGACACTGACTGGAAGCGGTGGCGGCGACATCATCACCAAAGAACAGTACGACGCGTTCGAACTGCAGCTTGAGTTCCGCATCTCCAAAGGCGGCAACAGCGGGATCATGTTTCACGTGACGGAAGAAGAGCGGACGTCGTACATGACAGGGCCTGAGGTGCAGCTTCAGGACAACGTCGACGGCCATGATCCGCAGAAGGCTGGCTGGCTGTATCAGCTTTACAAGCCGATGAAACCGGCATGGGCAAAGCGGTTCGAAGCCCAGGTTGGATTCAAGGGCATCGAAATGGACGACGCCACGCGACCGGTCGGAGAATGGAATCACGTGTATCTGCGACTGCATCCACAGCAAAGCGAAGTGCAGGTCAACGGCGTGCACTATTACTACTTCGTCAAGGGCAGCGACGACTGGAACGCCCGGGTCGCAAAGAGCAAATTCGCGAAGTGGACAAAGTTCGGGAAGGCTGACAAAGGGCATATCTGTCTGCAGGAGCACGGGAATCAGATCTCGTTCCGAAACCTGAAGATTCGAAAGCTGCCGGCGGATGGGAAGGCCCCGAACCCGGTCGACGCAACGCTGCCTCTGAAGCCAGAGCTGGCCTTTCCCGATCTGACTTTCGAAGGCTGGAAGCCGGTCAGCGATGACGGACTGCCGCAGCCGTTGCGGCCGATCGAGCTGATCCATGGCAATGACGGGACCAACCGGCTGTTTGTGGCGACTCAGGGCGGACGCGTGTGGGTGTTTCCAAACGATTCCGCCGCGAAGCAGGCGACGCTGTTCCTTGATATCCGGAAGCGCGTGCATCAGTGGAAGAAGGACGACGAGGAAGGCGTGCTCGGGTTCGCCATTCATCCGAAGTTCAAGGACAACGGCGAGGTCTTCGTCTACTACAACAATGAAGACAAAGCCCGCGGAGTTCACCTGTCCCGGTTCAAGACTTCGAAGGACGACCCGAACCGGGGTGTTCCTGCCAGCGAAGAAATCCTGCTGTCATTCGAGCAACCGTTTTCGAACCACAACGGCGGCCCGATGGCATTCGGTCCGGACGGGTATCTTCACATTGGCATGGGCGACGGCGGCGGACGGAACGATCCGACCGGTCAGGGTCAGGCGAAGGACTCATTCATGGGCACGATCCTGCGGATCGATGTCGACCACAAAGATCCCGGTAAGAACTACGCCGTGCCGAAGGACAACCCGTTCGTCGGAATGGAAGGCGTTCCCGGTGAGATTTTTGCAACCGGTATCCGCAATACCTGGCGACTGTCGTTCGACCCGAAGACCGGCTCGTGCTGGATGGGTGACGTGGGCCAGGACTGGCTGGAAGAGGTCAACATCATCGTCAAAGGCGGAAACTATGGCTGGAGTGCTCGTGAGGGGACCCACGTCTTCGGTAATGCGGACGAGCCGAAGGGCCTGAAAGTCGTCGATCCGGTCTGGGAGTATGACCATCGGATCGGCAAGTCCATTACGGGCGGATATGTCTACCGCGGATCGCGACTGCCGGAACTTGCCGGACACTACCTTTACGGAGACTACATCACCGGATTGCTGTGGGGCCTGCAATACGATGAGAAGTCCGGCAAGGTCATTCGCAACGTCAGCATCCCGTGGATTGGGCAGAACATCATCGCCTTCGGACAGGATGAAAAAGGCGAGGTCTACGTGATGACTCCGACGGTGAATGGCAAGTTTATCTACCGCTTGTCGAGAGAACAGTAGTCCCGAACAGCGTGCTCCGTGCCATGCGACTGTTCGGATGGTGATGCTTTGATGCCTGTACGTATGGGCGGAGGGTTTCCAGAAAAAACGAAAAAAACCACGATTTCGGGGCGGAAGTTTTCGGACTGGCGCGGTTAAACTTCTGGCGATGGCGGCGAGCAGGCTCGGCCATGTCGCGTCGGGCAGCGTCGCAGTAAACGTTTTTTCTACAAGGCGGACAGTATGGCTGAAGGCACGATCAAGAAGTTGACGGACAAGGGATTTGGATTCATTGACACGGGGGATGGCAGCGACATGTTCTTCCACATGTCGAACCTCGACGGAGTTCGCTATGACGACCTCCAGGAGGGGCAGACTGTTACCTACCAGCCAGGACACGGCCCGAAGGGCCCGCGAGCTGAAAATGTTCGCCCCGTCTAGTCGAACGACAATTTGACACTGGCAAAAGCCGATGGACTCTCGTCCGTCGGCTTTTTTGTTTGCGCGGCCTGGCAATCTCTGACGCGCCGCATTATCGGGCGATGTCCCCCGCATCCGGTCCTACCGTTTGTGGCGACGATGACGACGCCCGGTATGTCACGTGACGCCTATTTGACTCCTCACGCGGATTTCTCCGCCACGCGGCAAAACGTGGTGCAGAATCCCATCGTCGACGCAGTTCCATGAGGGACACCGTCGCGCCGCAGGCATGAGCCGCGGCTTCAGGAGTTTCGGGCCCGCCAGCCCTAAATGGAGTCATGACATGAAGGTCACACCCTGGCTGAGTTATTTGCCGATTCGTCTCCGCTCGACGCGTCGGCACAGAGCTGTCACTGCTCGTCGATGATGGGGCAGATGTTGCCGTGCAACAGGACGTGGTCACCGGAAACGTACAGGTGACGGCGAACGGTTCGCCTGTTGGAACAATCCCGCCAATCGCAGCCTCCGATGTCACGTCGCTGACGATCACCGCAGGCGACCGGGACAATGTCATTGACCTGAGTCCGCTGACTATCGCGTCGTTCAGCTCTCTGACCACGATTCGGGTCGACGCCGGCAACGGCGACGACATGGTGACCGGCAGTGACGACTTTGCGGAAACATTCTTTGGGCAGGATGGCAACGACACGCTCAGCGGCGGCGGCGGAGCCGACACGCTGGACGGAGGAGACGGCAACGACCAGATCGACGGCCTTGCTGGAGCAAACTCGATCAACGGTGGCGATGGAAACGATACGATCACCAGTGGTGCCGATGCCGACACGATCAATGCCGGAGATGGTCAGGACAGCATCAGTTCCGGGGCTGGAGCCGACAGCGTCCTCGCCGGCCAAGGTAACGACACGGTCTTCGCGGGAACGGAAGATGATTTCGTTAATGGTGGATCTGGCGACGACGTGATCGTTGGGGACTCCGGATTGAACACTCTGGAAGGTGGAAACGGAGCAGACAGTATCAGTGGCGGTGACGATGCCGATGTGATCAATGGCCAGGGCGGCAATGACACTGTCGACGCGGGCGCTGGGAATGACACGGTTCGCGGAGCGAGTGGCCGGGACTTCTTGAACGGCGACGCCGGCACGGACATCCTGAACGGTCAGGGCGGGAATGACACGATCACTGGAGGCGCAGACAATGATCGGATTCTCGGTGGTGGCGGGAATGATGTTCTGTTCGCCGAGTTGCAGGTCCAGTCAGGCACGTCGTCTGACAACGACACTGTGCTGGGCCAGGGCGGTAACGACATTCTGACCGCGTTCCTGGGGGCGGACGTTCTGAATGGTGGATCGGGAAATGATCTGCTGCAGGCCTCGGCGCCGATTCCCCCGGATATCGCAGTCAACAGCGTGGTTCTGGCGGCTGAGGGAGACTCGGGGCTGACGCCGGTCACTTTCACAATCACGCTCACACGCCCATCGACTGGATTTGAACGAGTCGACTTTGCGACGTCCGACGGCACGGTAATCGCCGGAACCGACTACGTAGCCACCAGCGGAAGCATCCAGTTCCTGCCGGGCGAAACAGCTCGAACAGTTAGCGTTGACGTCATCGGCGACGGAGCGATTGAAGGCGACGAGTTTTTCTTCCTGGACCTGAGCAACGCGGTCGGCGTGAATGTGGCCGTGACACAGGGGTCGGCACTCATCACGGACGACGACCCTCTGCGACTGTTCGCAGTGTTCTCGACGGGCAGCAGCATTGTCGAACTGGATCCGAACACTGGTGCCCAGCTCAACAGTTTTACGACGCCAGCACCCACGACGTCCGGCCCGGACGGCATCGCTTACGACGGCAACAGCGTGTTCTTCCTGGCCGGAAACTCGACGATTTTCGAACTGGATCCGGACACGGGAGCAATTCGCGACCAGGACAATTTTACTCCCGGGTCCTTCGATGGAATCGCCACTCTGAACAACAATGTCTATCTGATGAATTTCGGACTGAACGACATTCTTATCTTCGATACGGTCACGGACACCATCACCGGGACGCTCGATATCGACGGCATTAATCCCGGTTTCGGGATTATTGGCGGCCTCGGAGCTGTTGTCGGCAACGGTCCGGATCGATTGGTTGCGACGGACTTCTCGACGCGGCAGGTTCACGAAATCGATCCCGTGACTGGCCAGATCACATTCACGTTTTCTCCCGGGACACTCGGTGCGGCGTCTTACTTTGGAGTGGCCGGGATCAACGGCGAGATCTACCTCGGCTCGAACGGAACTCGGAGTATCGATGTATTCACTCGCCAGGGTACGTTAATCCGCACGATGAACATCGGCAGTCCAATTACCGCGTTGGGGGGTGACGGAATTGTCAGCAACACATCTCCACCGCCTCCACCTCCACCGCCTCCACCTCCACCGCCGCCCGTCGTGATGGGTCCGCAGGGAGACACGCTGCGTGGTGGAAGCGGTCGCGACACGGTTCTGGCTGGCGACTTTGACGACTTGATCGTCGGTGGTGGCGGGCGAGATTCACTCAGCGGTGGCGGCGGGAATGATTCGATCCTGGGCGGTTCGGGCAACGACACGCTGAACGGCGGCAGCGGCTTTGACACGCTGGATGGCCAGGGTGGCAACGACCGCATTATCGCTGGCGCCGGCGACGACACGATTCGCTGGATGGGGACCGGCAGTGGTCGCGATTCAATCGCCGAATCGCCAGGTTCTCAAACACTCGTCATTCAGGCGGACTCGTCGAACAACACGCTGACGGTCGACGCCAGCAGCGGCCGATTGCGGGTCACGGAAGGAACGTCGTCGATCACAGCCAGCGAGGAGATCAACATCGTCAGCGTGCTGGGCGGAAACGGCGCTGACACCATCACTATTCAGGATCTGACCAGCACGCGGCCCATTATCCTGATCGTCGATGGCGAAAACGGTAACGACGTCATCTCGGCACAGGGCGCCTCGTACGGTCTGGCGAGTGTGCAGATTCGAGGCGGCAGCGGCAACGACACGATCGATGGCAGCTCCGTCGGTGACCGTGTTGATGGCGGAGCCGGCAATGACGTGATCAACGGCAACGGCGGCAACGACACGCTGTTCGGCGGCGAGGACAATGACACAATCGCTGGCGCCAACGGCGATGACGTTATCGACGGAGGCACAGGCGACGACATCCTGCGGGGCGACGATGGAGACGACAGTGTTCTCGGCAGATTTGGCAACGATATGCTGATCGGCGGCGACGGTAACGACACACTCAATGGCGGCTTCGACAACGACATTCTCTCCGGTGGAGTCGGTGATGATTCGCTCGTCGGCGATCAGGGTAATGACATTCTGCTGGGTGCCATCGGTAATGACGTTCTCGACGGCGGGACGGACGCGGATACGCTGCGCGGTCACGCCGGTGACGATTCATTGATCGGTGGAGACGGCGACGACCGGATCTTTGGAAACAGCGGAGCCGATGTCATCGACGGCGGTGACGGGGACGACCGGATCGACGCCGGGAACGGTAACGACATCGTGACCGGCGGAGACGGCAATGACATCGTCAATGGTATGACTGGTCGCGACACGTTGCTGGGAGGAGACGGCAACGACTCGCTGATCGGAGGGACGGGTGTGGACTTCATCTTCGGCGGTGACGGCAACGACGGGATGACGGGGAACGCGTCGCGGGATCGGTTCAATGGTGGCCTGGGCGCAGACTCAATCTCGGACCTGGAACCCAACGAATTCGACGATTCGGGACTCGTCCCGTCAAATGCCGTACTGGCGGCGCTCGCGGCGCTGGACACTGTGTAGTGAAGCAGACGGTACGGAGACACGGTGGTGGGCACAGGAACATTCCTGCCTATGAACCGTTCAGGTTGTTTCTCACAGGACCGCAAGTGACAAACTGGAAGAATCAGCGAGCGAACAATTCCGCCAGTCGCAGGGATGGCTCGGTTGAAATTGCCCTGCTGTGCCAGGACGGGTACACTACCGGCCTCTCCGAGAGCCCCGGTTGACTGGCCGGGGTTTTTTCATTCCCCGCGATATCCCCTCTCACTATCCCTTCCGCATCTCCCCTCCTTTCTTCGGCCTCACTCCAATGCGACGCGACGATCTCCGCAACATCGCCATCATTGCGCATGTTGATCACGGCAAAACGACCCTTGTTGACTGCATGCTCCGTCAGACCGGGCACTTCCGTGACAACGAACTGACTCAGGACTGCATCCTGGACTCCAACGACCTGGAGCGGGAACGCGGGATTACGATCCTGGCCAAGAACATCGCCCTGACGTGGAAGGGCGTGAAGATCAACATCATCGACACGCCGGGCCATGCGGATTTCGGCGGCGAGGTCGAGCGCGTGCTGCAGATGGCGGACGGAGTCCTGATTCTGGTCGACGCATTTGAAGGACCTCGGCCGCAAACGCGGTACGTGCTCCGTAAGGCACTGGAAGCCGGGCTGAAGCCGGTGGTCGTCGTCAACAAGATCGACCGACCGGACTGCCGCCCACATGAGGTCCTCAATCAGACGTTCGATCTGTTCGTGGAACTGGGAGCGGACGATGAGGCTCTGGATTTCCCTTACATCTTCGCCAGCGCGCGAGAAGGATACGCCACCGACGATCCAGAAGTGCAGACCGATAACATCCATCAGTTACTGGACATGGTCATCGAAAAGGTGCCCGCCCCGCTGGTCCGGCCTGATGATCCGTTACAGATGATGGTCACCACTCTGGAGTGGTCTGAATACGTCGGTCGCATCGCCGTGGGTCGCCTGCGGAGTGGGAAACTGCATCCCGGGGATCGGATCGCGATACTGAAAGCGGACGATTCCGTCGTCATGGCAAACGTCGACAACCTGCAGGTCTTCGACAAGCTGGGACGGGTCGACGCTCAGGAGGCGATCGCTGGGGATCTGGTCGCACTGATCGGCCTGCCCGAACCTGAGATTGGCGACACGATCGCTGATGCGGCCAACCCCACGGCGCTACCGCGTATCGAAGTTGATGAGCCCACGCTGTCGATGACCTTCACGATTAACGATGGTCCGTTGGCCGGTCGCGAGGGCGGCAAGTATCTGACCAGCCGCCACCTGCGCGAGCGATTGATGCGCGAGCTGGAATGCAACGTCGCTCTGCGCGTCGAAGAGACCGAAGTGAAAGACCGTTTTAAAGTCTCCGGCCGTGGTGTGCTGCACCTGTCGATCCTGATCGAAACGATGCGCCGCGAGGGTTACGAACTGTGTGTCGGCAAACCGGAAGTGATCCGCAAGAAAGTCGATGGAAAGTGGCACGAACCGTTCGAGCTGCTGGAAGTTGACGTGCCGGCCGAGGACGTCGGGTCCGTCATGGAGCTGGCCTGTACCCGCAAAGGGCACGTATCCGAAATGCAGGCGGGCGACTCCGGCATGACCCACTTGGAATTCTCGATCCCGGCCCGGGGTCTGATTGGTCTGCGAACACGATTGCTGAATGCGACTCGCGGCGAAGCGATCATTCATCACCGCTTTGACAGCTACAAGCCGACCGAGGGCGAGGTGCCTCATCGAGTGAACGGCGTGCTGGTGTCGCAGGAGATTGGCAAGGCCGTTGGCTACGCACTGTGGAAGCTGCAGGAGCGGGCGGACATGTTTGTCGCTCCAGGTCGTGACGTGTACGAAGGCATGATCGTCGGCGAGAACTCACGCAATAACGACATGGTCGTGAACCCCATCAGAGAGAAAAAGCTGACGAATATGCGAGCGTCGGGGTCGGACGACAACATGATCCTGAAACCGCCGCGTGATCTGTCGCTGGAATCGGCACTCGAGTACATCGAAGGCGATGAGTACGTCGAGATCACTCCAGGATCTGTCAGGCTGCGAAAGATCGATCTCAGAGAAACGGACCGCAAGAGAAATCGACGCTGACGGTATCGCGGTCGTTCGCTCGACCGAGCACGAACTTCCACGCGCACAGCGTCACCTGCCGGAGTCGTGTGCAGCCGTCGTCTTCCAAATGGGAGTTCTTTCGACCGCGCGCCGTGCGATGACTCGAAAGGTCGGTATTCGGCGAACTCTCCACTTGTGAACTGGTCCAGGCGGCGACCACACTTCGCGATCGTCCAATCGATCACGCACTGGAGACGCACTCCTTATGGGCCGGCTGTTGATGCTGTTGGGTCTGCCGCTGCTGACTAAGGAGCTGATTGAACAGTCAGCGCGGTCACGCACGTGGGTCGTTCGCTCGCTGTACCTTGGCCTGCTGTTTCTGTTCTTCCTGCTCAACGCGTCTGCGTTCTGGGACACCAGCAACGTTCGGGCCATGCTGGGCTCCGGCCGCAACCTGTTCAATCTGCTGATGGGTCTGCAGTTTTTTGGCGTCTACGTGATCACTCCGCTGGCCACGTTCGGACTGATTACGTCCGAAAAGGAGCGGGACAGCCTGCAACTGCTGCTGCTGACCCGGCTCGGACCGTGGACGATATTGTTCGAGAAACTTCTCAGTCGGCTCGTGCCAATCGGGTTGTTCCTGCTGGCGGCGCTGCCACTCATGTCGGTGGCGTACTCTTACGGCGGTGTCTCGACACCGATGCTGGCCAACGGCGTGCTGTGCCTGATGTGCACCACATTCTTTCTCGCCTGCATCGCGATCATGATGTCGGCCTACGCACACACCTCAACGTCGGCTTTCTTCGGCACGATCGCGGCCGGCGTGATCATCATTCTCGGTCCGCTTATTCTGTCGCTGATCTCTCACGAGGTGATCGGCTGGCGTCTCGATCGACTGCCGTTCCTGGACGAAGAAGACCTGTTCCTGTTCATGGGCCCGTTTGTTTTCTACGAAGACGTCAACAAGAACTTCTTCTCGTGCTTCCTGCGCAATCTGCCCCAGCTCATTGCCGGACTGGTCTGCCTGTCGGTGGCGCGAGTCTTTCTGCCCTGGCGGGCTTTCGCCGGAAAGTCCACCAGTCCGCAACGAACGCGTGCCTTCATTGACCGGGTCATCCGCAAAGTACGGTCCACGACAGCAGCAAGAGATTTGCCTGATCAGAATCCGATCACCTGGGTCGAGCGACGCCAGGGAATGTCGGGCCGCAAAACGTATCTCGCGATCCTGTACGTCTTCATTGCGATCACCCTGATTCTCGGCGGCGTTTACGCGTCATCGGGGCGTGACCTGGACGAATACGCCGCGTTCTGTCATGGCTTCCTGTGGGTCATTGCCCCACTGGTCATCTGTGGAAAGGCGTCCGGTCTGTTTGGAACCGAACGCGCTCGCCAGACACTGGACGTTCTGTTGACGACCCCGTTGTCGTCGCAAGACATCGTGCGTCAGAAAATGGCCGGGACGCGGCCAGTCACCGGATTCCTGCTGCTGCTCTTCCTGCTGCTCGCGTTGATGAATTCGATCGGGGCCACGCAGCATTCCTATCGGGCACAACCGGTCCCGGCGGCGTTTCTGTCGGCGATCGTCACTCCCGCTGTTTACCTGCCGATGATCGCGTGGTTTTCTGTGGCGATCAGCCTGCGAACAAAGACGGCGGCACGGGCGACCGTTTACAGCGTTGTGGGACTGGTCGTGTGGTGCTTTGGTCCCATGGTTTTCTGCACGATGTGCATGGTGTCCAGTAACTCATGGGGTTTTGGCAACGACGAGGCAATTTTTGCTGGAATCTTCCCGCTGCTCTCACCGGCATTCTTCGCCGCAATGAGCGTCGCCGCGTTCGTCGACGACGATCCGCTGGAGGACTACTTCCTCGTTTCTCTGGTGTGGAACACGATAATTTACACGGGAGCGTTGCTGCTGTTTCGTGCGTACTCGCTGAACAATGCCAGCGATGCATTGGACCGACCGGACCGGGATTCGGCGGTCGTGCCCCAAAGTCCGTTACTCAATTGAGCCTCCACGACAAAGGCCAACGAATGTGACGAATGCTGCGAATGTCTGTATTGAATTCGTGCCATTCGCGTGATTCGTTGGCCCCGCGCCAAGGACATAAGGCGTGCGGCGGTTGAGAATTTACCAACGCCCCCGACTTTACGTCGGGGGTTCTCGCGTCTTTGCACTACCGATTGCGTAGTGCAGAAACGCGAGAACCGCTGAGATAAACTCAGGGGCGGTAAATTCTCATCTGCCACACGCCTTGGCCTGCCGTTCGGCTTGCGGCAGGACGGTTCTCGATCAGCACGGATTGTCCCACCAGGAATACCGATGCCGCGACGTGACGCAGCACATGCACCAGACGTGGAAGCACGAGAACCGTCGGCACTTGGACGAGTGCGTCTTCTGCGGTGGCTCGCAAGCGCATGCGTGTTGGCTGCCATCGCCAGCCTGCTGTCCAGTGTCCTTCCCGCACGGCTGCGACTGCTGGGCGTGACGGCAGTCGCCATTGGCCTGCTGGTCGGCTGGCTGGCCGGGATATCCACCGTGTCCCTGCGATTTCATTACCCGCGGCGAGCGTACGCTGCGGGTACACTCGTGGGGATCGTGGCCTTCGGGCTGACGACCGTTTTGTGGTGGCGAGCCCATGTCGTGCATGTGAAGGACACCTTTAAGGCTCCGCCGAAGTTGGCCTATCTGTCGGCCGCACAACAGTCGACTGATGACCCCGCAATGGCAAAGCAGTTGTTCGCCGAATTCTCCAGAGATGGTGAAAGCCGCTACAGGGAGGAAGTTAAGAGGCGAACGCGTTTTACGGGTTATCTGACACACCGATCGTCGGCTATTCATGCCGGCTCGGTCATGGCCTGGTTCATCTGGTGCATTGAACTGGGCCTGGCTGGAGTGGCAGCCGGACGGGTTGCCGGGCACGCGGCGACGACTCAGTTCTGCGACGTTTGCCAGAACTGGATGCGTCTGGTTCGCGAACAACGGTTTACAGGCCAGTTGCCGGACGTTGTCAGGAAGATTGCCGCCGCAACAGACTTGACTGAAATTGACGCGGGTGTGACGGTCTGGATGCGAACATGCGATTGCACCAACAGGCTGCCGCGAGTGGAATTCGAATTCGATGGGAAGCGACGGCGATCCGAGTCGCACGTCACCGTTGATTTGACCTCTGACCAACTGAGGGAATTGAATCGCGCCATCGACGCAGCACAGAACCTGTCAGCACCGGAAAACGACTCATCCGCAAATCTGAGAGATGCTCCCAACTCATGAAAGTGATCCAGCTCCTGATTCTTGCCGGATGCGTGTCCGGTTTCGGATTTCCGCCGGAGAGCAGCGGCGAAGACCTTGCCTCGGTCGGCTGGCAGTTGCTGCGCACAAAAGCGTACCTGCCACCGGATTTCAGTCAGCAGGTGATTGACGAAATCTGGAAAGTCTGGCCGGTGCGGGAGCGCGATCTCGCGAAAAAAGCGTCGCCGGCGGAACGCCGAAAGATGGTCTTCTCTCGCTATGGCCTGATGGAGCCGCCGGAGGGTGGTGGCAAAGGTCCGGCACTCGGTTATCTGGACGACGGAAAGGGCGGTTGGGTGATGAGCTGTCTGGCATGCCACGCGGGCAAAGTGGCTGGACGTGTCATTCCGGGCCTTCCGAATTCGCATTTCGCGCTGCAATCGCTGGTCGAGGACGTCCGACTGACAAAGCTGCGGCTATTTGAACGGCCGGCCCATCTTGATCTGGCGTCACTCAAGATTCCGCTCGGCACAACGCACGGGACGACCAATTCCGTCATGTTCGGTGTTTTACTGGGGCAGCGCCGTGATCTCGACATGCTGGTCGTGCCGGCAAAACCGACAGCACGACGCGTCGACCACGACATGGACGCTCCGCCATTCTGGAACGTGAAGAAAAAACGCAGCCTGTATGCGGATGGCTTCGCGCCGAAAAACCATCGCGTGCTCATGCAGTTCGTACTGCTTCCGGAAAACGAAGCGGACACGCTGACCAGTTGGGAAGACGATTACCGGGCAATTCTCGCGTGGATCGAATCAGTCCAGCCTCCCCCCTACCCTTTCGACATCGATCGCGCTGTCGCGAACGAGGGTCGCATCGTCTTTGAGTCGCATTGTTCGAGCTGCCACGGAACATACGGGCCCGATGGAGTATACGAGCAGACCACAGTGCCACTGGACGAGGTCGGGACCGATCCTGTTCGGCTGAACGCACTGACGCGTGAGCACCGCGAGTGGCTGCGTGACGGCTGGATGAGCAACTATGGCCAGGACGAGGTCGAAGTTGATCCGGTCGGTTATGTCGCCCCACCGCTGGACGGAATCTGGGCGTCGGCCCCGTATTTTCACAATGGTTCCGTGCCGACGCTCTGGCATGTTCTGCACCCGGATGAGCGCCCGATCGTCTGGAAACGCTCAGAAAACGGTTACGACCAAAGCCGCGTCGGTCTCGAAATCCAGACGTTCGATGACGTGCCGTCTTCCATCGACACGCCGTACGGTCGACGTCAGCACTTCGACACCAGACGTTCGGGGAAGTCGGCACGGGGCCATTTGTTCCCCAAACCGCTAAGCGAACGGCAAAGGCATGCCGTGCTGGAGTTTCTCAAGACACTCTAAGTCGGACCACGAAGCGACTTTGGCTCTTTGGCGGAATGCTGTAACGTACCGCCTCTGGCTGGGCCTGCGCGTCGATGAGCACTGAGCGCTGGTTTCGAGCCAACTGGTTCATCCAGGCGGGCTAACGGATGCCGCCGCATTGCGGAGACTGCACCCGGAATGGCGGAGACGGAAGCGTACGATTTCGAAGATGGCAATGGCTTCACCGTCGTGAATTTTAATCCCGCCATTGCTGACGCCCAGTGGGGCGAAATCGAGCAAGTCGGTACGGAACTCAAAGAACGGCTGAGTCAGCTCGAAGCGCCGATCTTTCTGGTCGACCTGACACGACTGCAGTTCATGGGCAGTTCAGTGGTCGCCCTGATCGTAAAGCTGTGGAAGGCGGTCAACGAGCTCCAGGGTGGGCTGGTCGTGATCAATTCCAGCAGCGTGATTTACGAGGTGTTGGACATCGCCGGTCTGACGCGTTTGTGGACGATCGTCGAGACGCGTGAAGAAGCCGAGGTGGTTATCACGAAACCGCCGTTCCGGCCACCATCCATGGCCCCAACCTACCTGCTTGCGGTTTTCGGCTGGGTTGTCGCCGCCGGGGCCAGCGGACTGATCGCCGCGCAGCAGAAGCAGTTGTTCGAGATTGATGCGACTGTCGGTAAGGCCGTGGTTCTGGCCTGCGGAGGTCTGGCTGCGATCACTGGCATTACGTCGACAATCCGGGAAAGAGGGTTCTGGCAAGTGCTGGGAGTTCTGCTGGTGTTTGTCGCGGGGACGCTCGTCGCAGCCGGCGTTCTACTGTAGGACCCGAAACGAATACGGTGGTCGGGAAGGAATCACGAAGGATCAGTGACGAACGAAAGACAGTCGCTCGTCCACAGCTTCAGGAGAAACAGATGGCTGATACGATGCAGGACCAGGAACCGCTGACCGACGCGACTCCAGACGAGCAGACCGTTCCCGACGAGCAACCCGTCGCCAAAGACTCTGGTGATCTGGCCGTCCGGCAGAAGGCCCTGCAGGAAGAGCTCAACGAACTCGTCGATGTTGTTGGGCCGGCACCCCTGGTCGACCTCCTGCTGGAGCGGGCGTTCCAACTGGACGCAACCGACATTCATCTGGATCCGACCAGCGAAGGATTACGAGTCCGTCTGCGCGTCGACGGACTGCTGCACGACGTGCTGCGGCTGCCGAAGTCGCTGACTGCTCAGGTAATTTCCCGGTTGAAAGTCATGGGCGGAATGGACATCGCGGAGCGGCGTGCCGCTCAGGACGGACACATTTCTAAAGCGGTTCTCACACAACAGCGAGACATCCGCATCGGTGGTGCTCCGACAGTCGCCGGCGAACGGCTGGTCCTGCGTCTCATGCCGGACAGCAAGTCCTACACGACCCTCGAGGACCTCGGATTCGAAAATGAACAGCTCGACCTGATGCGCAGGCTCGTGGAAATACCTTACGGCGTGATGGTCTCGGTCGGTCCCGTCGGTTCAGGCAAGAGCACGACAATGTACAGTTGCCTGGCAATTCGCAATCGCCCGCACGAGAGCCTGGTCACCATTGAAGACCCGGTCGAGCGGCAGATTGATGGCATTAACCAGATGCAGGTGGATCCGAGGATTGGATTCTCGTTCGTCAAAGCCCTGCGTGGCGTTCTGCGACAGGACCCGGACGTGCTGATGATCGGTGAAATTCGCGACCCGGAAACGGCTCAGATCGGTGTCCGAGCTGGTCTGACAGGCGTCACGGTTTTGACGACACTGCATTCAAACGACAGCCTCGCGACGATCGACGTCTTCCGAGAATTCGGCGTGTCGCCCATGTTCATCGTCGATGCCGTCAAGTGCATCATTGGCCAGCGTCTGATCCGCAAGATCTGCCCGAATTGCCGGGAATCGTATTCGCCGGATGAAGCCACCCGGCAGATCCTGAATATTACCGAGGAGCAGGCCAAGGTCGTCAGCCTCGCCCGTGGCCGCGGCTGCGACAGTTGTTTCAATACCGGGTACGCCGGACGTACCGGAGTCTTCGAAGTGCTGTGTGTCAGTCCGGAATTGCGTGCAGCCGTCATCAAACAGGACGGCCAGGACGATCTTCGCGAGATCGCGATCCGCAACGGCCTGGTGACTCTCGAAATGACCGCCCGCGCGAAGGTCCTGCGCGGCGAGACCACGATTGAAGAAATGCTCCGCATGCAGTCGACCTGATCCTCGCGGATCACCAGGTCAATCGACGCAACGGGCAGACGGCTACGGCTGTGCGGCAACGGGCAATCCGATACCGTTCCACGCACCGTGGACGAGCTGACCTCATATTGGAATTCGCTGGCCGAAAACTCGGCCCTGTTGCTGGTCGTCATGCCGCTGGTGGGCGCGCTGCTGGTGCGTGTTATGGGCGTGTCTGGCAAAGAGACGACTTACTTCACCGCGCTGACCAACGTCTGGCTGACGACCGCGCTGGGTGCGATCATGCTCGTCCGGTTTGAGGCGAGTGAGCTCCGTGAGTCGGGCGCCTCGCTGAAGTCGATTCAGATTGCGAGTTCTCTCGAATGGCTGGGCTCAAGAGAACCCGACCAGTCCGACGAAGCAGCCGAAACGCCCAATAAGCGGAGGCGGGTGCTCGGGCCAGACATTCGCTTCGATGTCGGCGTCTGTCGACTGAGTCTGTGGTCCATCCTCATCGTGACCGCGACCACTCTGGCATGCGTTTCGACGATTCCAATAGACGATGTGCGGCTGGTCTCGCGACTCTCGTGGCTGCTTATCACCGAGTCTGCTCTGATCGGCACGTTCGCGGCACAGGACACCATGCTGCTGGCGTTCTTTATCGAATTATCCGCCGTGGGGCTGTTCTTTCTGGCGGGCATGTCATCGGGACTGCAGCACCGTGAAGCCGCCCGACGATTCTTTCGAGTGCAACTGGTGTCGGGCGCACTTCTCTTGATCGGCCTGACGGGTCTGACTGGCGCTCACTGGTGGATGCAGCACAGTACATCGGATCCCAATCCGCCGCTGAGCTTCTTTCTCCCCGGGATCGTGCAGGGGATTCCCGACCTGTCCTATTCCAGCGAATCGGCTCATGGATATTGGGAAGTCGTGTCGCCGTGGCTGTTCACGCTGCTTGTTGCGGGACTCGTTCTGCGAGTGCTGCTGGTGCCCCTGCATGCGAGCTGGTTGCGTCTGGTCGATCACGGTGACCGGACCGTCCTGGCGCTGACCGCTGCGGGAAGTCTGCCGTTTGGTTTTTACGCCGCCGCCAGATTTGTTGTGCCTGTCTTCCCGGAGATGACTGGCGAGATCGGCTTCCGGCTGATGATCTGGAGCGTCGCTGCGGGAGTGGCACTCAGCCTGATGACTTTGACCGCTCCGACACATCGCCGTCGCATCGGCCTGGCAGTGCTGGCTGCAGGTAGCGTGTCGTTCGGAGCCGCCTTTCTGGATCACCCGCTGGCAGAACAGGGTGGACTCCTGCTGGCGGTGGGTGCATCAGGCTCGGCAGCAGCGCTTTTCCTGCTGGTTCCGGAAAAGACGGCAATGCCTGGTCCAGCCGGGCAACAAACACGTGCGAACATCGCGAAACCAGTGTACTGGGCGCTGTCGGTGTGCGCGGTTGCCGGACTCGCCTGGTTACCGCTGAGTGGATCGTTCTGGGGCGGCCTGATGGTTGTCCAGGCCGTCTTCAACCGCAACTCGACTGCGGCGTTCTTCCTGATTGGAGCCGTTCTGTGTCTGAGCGTTGCCATGCCAGCACTGTTACGGACACAGTCAGACGACTCACCGTCAACCGGCCAGACGAATGTGGATCAGCCGCGACTGGTAGCACTGTTGCCCTTGATCGTCATTCTGACGTGGATCGCGCTGGCCCCGAATGCAGTGACAGGCCCCGCAAACTGACTCGTAGATTGAACTGGGCTGGACGAGCGTCGAACATGACGCGGACAGATCGTGCGGGAACCTACGATACCGGCTCGATTGTTGATCGCTGATCGTTGATTTTCGAAGTGACAGGAAAACATCCGATGATCCATCGCACCGCAGGTCTGATTGTCGGGCCACTTGTGCTGGCTCTCGCGCTCGACCAGCTTGCCGCCGCCGATGCGCCGGACATTGACTTCAGCCGGGACATCCGGCCGATTCTGTCCGATCACTGTTTCGCCTGTCATGGACCGGACGAAAACAAGCTCAAAGCGGACTTGCGGCTCGACACGCGCGGCGGGCTGTTCCGGGAAGCAGACGACATTCGCGTCGTGGTTCCCGGCGAGCCGAAGGACAGTGAAATGTTCCGCCGCATCAGTTCGAGCGATCCGGACGAGCAGATGCCTCCAGCAAAGTTCGGGCGACCTCTGAAGCCCGAACAGATCGAACTGATCCGTCGCTGGATCGACTCAGGCGCCGAGTGGAAGCAGCACTGGTCGTTCGTAGCTCCGCAGCGGCCCGCCGATTCCCAGGTCTCCCAGCCGCAGTGGGTGTCAAATTCAATCGACCGATTCGTTCTGGCACGACTCGATCGTGAAAACCTGAAGCCATCGCCGGCCGCAAATCGCCGGACGTTGCTGCGTCGCGTCACACTCGACCTGACGGGCCTGCCGCCGACACCTGAAGAGATCAAGGCATTTGTCGATGACCAGTCGCCGCAGGCGTACGAGAAAGTTGTCGACCGCCTGCTCAAGTCCCCTCGTTACGCCGAACGCATGGCCATTCGCTGGCTGGACTACGCTCGATACGCCGACACCAGCGGCTATCAATCGGACGGTCCACGCGACATGTGGCGCTGGCGTGACTGGGTCATTGAAGCGTTCCACAACAACAAGCCGTTTGATCAGTTCACGATCGAGCAGCTCGCGGGTGATCTGCTGGCCAAAGAGCCGATCTACGGTGATGTCGAACAGGCCCGTAAGTGGCTTGAGCTGCGCATCGCAACGGCCTTTAACCGAAATCACCGCGGCAATGCGGAAGGCGGGATTGTTCCCGAGGAGTTTCAGGTTGAATACGTCGTCGACCGCGTTGATACGACGTTCACGACCTGGCTCGGCCTGACAATGGGCTGCGCTCGCTGTCACAGTCACAAATACGACCCGATCTCTCAGCGCGAGTACTACCAGGTCTTCTCCTACTTCAACAATCTGCCCGAAAATGGCCGTGCTTTGAAAGAGGGCAACTCCCCGCCCTGGATGTACGCACCCACTCATGCCCAGGTCGATGAGTTTCATGATCTCAATCAGAGATTGGACAATGCCCGCAAACGACGTGATTCACACAACGTCAGTTTGATGTCACCGGAAGAACTGGAGCATTGGCTGCAGACGATTCGCAAGTACGTCGCCGACAACGACGCTGCCAACTGGACAATCACCGAAGGCCTGGTTGCCAGTTATGACCTGAACGGCGACCTGATAAACCGTGCGACCCCGGCCGCCGAAGAGTCCGACGAGGCTGGCGCCAACGTCGTGGAGTCATCCGACAACGACTTTGTCGACGGGCTTCGCGGGCAGGCACTGCGACTGGATGGTAAGAGCTATGCAGAACTCGGGGACGTCGCCAAATTCGGGTACCTGGATTCCTTCTCGTTCGGTGCCTGGGTCTTTCGGGAGAAGGGGCAGTCGGGCACGATCATTTCGAAAATGGAACTTGTTGATCGAGGAGCCGGCTACAACCTGCACGTGACAGAATCGGGAACCGTGCAGGTTAACCTGGTCAAACGCTGGCTCGACGACTCGTTGCGTGTCGAGACCAGCAAGCCGCTTCCGCTGGGCAAATGGGTGCATGTCTTCGCAACGTATGACGGCTCGCGGGTGGCCGGCTACGACGCTGATCACGACCCGGAACCTGAAGGCGGCCTCAAGGACTGGAACCGGTTTCCCGGAATTACGATTTACGTCGACGGTCTGGCGGTCGCAAAGAAACCCAACCTGGACGGCATCAATCAGACGTTTGCCAGCGACGAACCGCTGCGCATTGGCATTGGCAATTCAACGCTCAACGGTCTGATCGATGATGTGCGTATCTTCGATCGGCCGCTGGAGCCATGGGAAGTCTGCGTCCTGGCCGAGCCATCATCGATCGGCGAACTGCTGTCGCATGAATTCGGACAACTGACTTTTGTGGGAAGAACCAAGCTGCAGCGTTTCGGAAACCTGATCGCGGGACCGAAAGAACACGTCGCAGCCCATCGCGGAGCCTACAACCTCGAGCGTGAGCGGGCTCGCGTCATCAAGTCACTTCCGCGACTGATGATCATGGAAGAACGTCCCGAGCGACGCGCGTCTCACATTCTGCTCCGCGGCGCGTATAACAATCCCGGTGAGCGAGTTGAGCCAGGCGTGCCGTCCGCTCTGCCACCGTTGCCTGATGACGCTCTGCCCAATCGCCTCAGTTTTGCCCACTGGCTGGTCAGTTCTGACAACCCATTGACCGCGCGAGTGACCGTCAATCGATTCTGGCGAGACATTTTCGGTACTGGTCTGGTCAAAACCGCCGAAGACTTCGGCGTGCAGGGCGAGCGGCCCAGTCATCCACAACTCCTCGACTGGCTGGCTGTCGAATTCGTCGAGTCCGGATGGGACGTGAAGCACGTCATCAAGACGATTGTGATGAGCAGCACGTATCGACAATCGTCGCGGCTCACGAAATCGCTGTACTCGCGCGATCCAGAGAACCGGCTGCTGGCCCGTGGTTCGCGCTACCGGCTCCCCGCCGAAATGATCCGCGACCAGGCATTACACGTCAGCGGCCTGCTGACGGAAAAGCTCGGCGGCCCGTCCGTGCGACCGTATCAGCCAGCTGGGCTCTGGGAAGAAATTGCGACGGACAAAGTCTACGAACAGTCGAAGGGACCGGACCTGTATCGCCGCAGCCTTTACACCTACTGGAAGCGCACGGTGTCGCCGCCCATGATGAGCAACTTCGACGCTGCCGCTCGCGAAGCGTGCCAGGTCGGGATGAGCCGCACAAACACGCCCTTGCAGGCACTCAACCTGCTGAACGATGTGACCTTCGTTGAAGCGGCGCGCGTACTCGCTCAGCGATTGTTGTCCAAAGACAGTGATGACGATGCCAAACGGCTTAGCTCCGCCTGCGAGCAGATTCTGGGACGCAATCCGGTGGCGATCGAATCGTCCATTCTCATGGCTAGCCTGGCCGAATACCGAAGACAGTTTCAGCAGGATCCGGAGGCAGCATCCATGCTGGTTGCGACCGGGGAAACTCAGCTTTCGAGTGAAATCGATCATCCCGAACTGGCAGCATGGACGACCATTTGCAGCACTCTCCTGAATCTTGATGAGTTCTTAACCAGGGAATGAACCCTCAGGCAGATGCATGGACACCACAATGAGACGTCATCGGCGTTTGTGCCAGAACCCCGGCTGGCGGCGGTGATGCGCTACGGCCAGGACCACGATCTCGTCTTTGCGAACTTCAAATATCATTCGATACGGGAATCGGCGCAACATGCACGTCCTGACGATCCGGCCGCCATATGACTCATCCAGGACGAAACGAGTGGGATCGCGCTCGATCGACTCGAAGCTCGCCATGACTTCGTCAAGCAGATCCCGTCCGAGACCGACTTCGCGTGTTTCATACCATTCGACTGCGTCAGCGAGTTCGGCTTTCGATTGCTCAAGCAGCCGCAGATTGAAACTCACTGAGCCTGCTCCAGCCCGGTGCGGATTTCATCGCAGACGTCACGCCAGGGCCGAGGGTCAATTTCCCCACGATCGGCGGCTGCCAGCCGTTCCCGGATTTCCGCAGCCCATTCCCGGTTCCAGTCATCCGTTCCGACGTCGTCGCCAGGCGGATCCAGTGCGTGGATCAACTCCTCAACGAGTCGAGCCCGGTCGCGCCACGAAAGGCCCATGGCCTGATCGAAGATCGATTCAAGTGTCGTCATGTACGCCGTCCGATTGTTGAAAAGCAGATTCGGAGTAACAGTAGCACTGCCAGTGTATCAGTGGCAGTTTGAATCAGGGCACAACTCTTGTTGCTCGCAACCGGAATTGACCGGGCGCGCGCGACAATGACCGAGGACTGACCATGAATTGTGACGATGTTGAATCCGCCCTCGCACTGAACCGGCGGCATTTCTTTGGACGTTCGGCGACGGGACTCGGCAGCATGGCATTGGCCTCGTTGCTGGCTCGTGACGCGCAGGCCGCACCAAAGGCAAACGCTCCGGGCCTATCGGGATTCCCGAATCTGCCGGTCAAAGCCAAACGGGTGATCTACCTGTTTCAATCTGGTGCACCGTCGCAGATGGACCTGTTCGACGAGAAGCCGATGCTGGCGGATTTGCGGGCGACCGAGCTGCCGGATTCGATTCGTCAGGGGCAGCGGCTGACTGGCATGACGTCGAAACAGGATAGCTTTCCCGTCGCGCCGACCATGTTCGGTTTCAAGCGACACGGCGAGTCCGGTCAGAACATCAGCGAGCTGCTGCCACACACGGCGAAGATTGCTGACGAGATGTGCCTCATCCGGACCATGCACACCGAGGCCATCAACCACGACCCGGCCATCACGTTCTTTCAATCCGGCTTTCAGCTTGCCGGCCGACCAAGTATCGGGGCGTGGCTGTCGTACGGGCTCGGCAGCGACAACGACGACCTGCCGGCGTTCGTCGCCATGGTGTCGGGCAGCGGTGGTCAGCCGCTGTACGATCGACTCTGGGGCAGCGGCTTTCTGCCGTCGCGTTATCAGGGCGTCAAGTTTCGCTCGGTCGGCGATCCCGTGCTGTTCCTCTCGAATCCGCAGGGACTCAACGGAGAAGTTCGCCGACGCATGCTGGATGACTTGAAGAAACTCAACGAACTGCGCTTCGAAGAGTTCGGCGATCCGGAAATCATGACGCGTATCGCGCAGTACGAAATGGCGTACCGCATGCAGACTTCGGTGCCCGAACTGCTCGATATGTCAGACGAGCCGGAGCACATCTTTGAACTGTATGGTGAAGACGCGAAGACTCCGGGCACGTATGCCTACAACGCACTGCTGTCGCGACGTATGGCCGAGCGGGGAGTCCGGTTTGTGCAGCTCTTTCACCGCGGCTGGGATCAGCACCTGAAACTCCCGGAAGCCATTCGCACTCAATGCAAGGCGACGGATCAGGCATCAGCGGCACTGGTGCTCGACCTGAAACAGCGGGGCCTGCTGGACGACACGCTGGTTGTCTGGGGCGGCGAATTTGGTCGCACCGTCTACTGCCAGGGACGACTGACCGCAAAAGACTACGGCCGGGATCACCACCCGCGCTGCTTCAGCATCTGGATGGCCGGCGGCGGAATCAAGGGCGGCATGTCCTACGGCACAACCGACGATTACAGCTACAACATCACCGAGAACCCGGTCCACGTACACGATTTGCACTCGACCATGATGCACTGCCTGGGTATCGACCACAGGAAGCTGACTTTCAAATTCCAGGGCCGTCATTACCGACTGACCGACGTCCACGGGAATGTCGTGAAGGAGATCCTGTCATAGATTGTGTGTACGGTGGTCGAGCCGAATTCGCCTGGAACTGACAGCTCTGGCGATTCTGCCGTTGACGACGTGGCACAGAATTCGTGCGACATATCAAAGTGTGGGGTAGCCGAAGTCGCCAGACTTTGGACCGATCACAAGAGTCCTTTTCTCTTTCCGGAGAGTGCGCCGTGGTCACTTCACGCCGGCTGTTCTGCCTGACAATCGCTCTGGGCATTCTGACTGGCCGTTCCGTCCAGGCGGACGATGCAACCACACAGCCCCTGAAATCTACGTCCGAGTCTTCGTCGTTGAATGTGTTCGAAGGCATGCAGGCGCGGCAGATTGAGGTCAAGCTGACCCAGCAAAACGAGAAGTCCGGCGTGATGCTGGTCCGCAACACCACAAAGCAGCCCATCACAGTTGAATTTCCCGCCGCGTTCGTCGGCGTCCACATAACCAACGCCAACCTGGTCGCCCGAGGCCAGGCACCACAATCAAACGGACAGACAGCACAGTCGACCGGTGTCAGCATCAGCGGTGCACCGGCAAGACTGGCGGCGGACGCTCCAGTTCCCGACAAGCTGGGTGAACCGCAAGCAAATGCGAAAGAGGAACCGAAACCCGGTCAGTTTGAAGTTCCAGCGGGCAAGACGATCCGATTTCCCGTGACGTCGGTCTGTCTGGAATATGGCAAACCTGAGCCGAATGCGAAGTTGCCATACCTGATCATTCCGGTCGAGCGATACAGCCGCAATCCTGTTCTGCACGAATTGCTGCCTCTGTTTGCCAAAGCACGAGTCAGCCAGAAGGTCGCGCAGGCGGCGGCATGGCACGTGTCGAACGGACTGACGTGGCAGGAACTCGCCGGGATCATGGGACAGGGGGCAGTGCCCGCGCCGATGTTCGACACCAGAACGCTGCAACAGGCGAATGTGCTGGTTAACGAGGCGGCTGCCGTTGCTGTGAAGCGACGCAACTCAAGAACACAGCAGCCACCAGAGTCCAAACCTCGTGAACAGCCCAGTCGGACCCAAAAGCCTCTCACCGAAAAGTGAGCCGTTCGATTACCAGCGGCTGCCGATGCGAAACATCACCGTATTGTGCGGCCGCAGGTTGCCAAGGCCGGAGTGGTATTCGAGATCGCGGCCGAACAGCCAGCTCACCTCGATAAACGAGATCCTCGGTTCGTCGCCATCGTTCTCTCCCCGCTGCGTGGGTTCAGATTCCAGGCCGATGGCGAGTCGATATTCACTGAGCGTAGCGACATCCGCCAACCCCGTGGCGCTGCGTTCAATTGCCCAGGCGCGACCTCGATACTCGCCCAGCAGATACAGCCAGTCGTCGTGACGCTCGTGCTCACCGACTCGCACGCGAAGCCTCGGCCGCGGAAAGAACAACTCAAGGTGTGTGTTGTCGCCTCTCATGATCAAGCCGCCCGCGGGCAGCATCTGGATGTGCTCCAGATCGAGGTACTCGAACCCTGCTGCCAGCCACATGCCTTGTGAGTAGATCTCATTCACCAGCAGCACGCGCCCGGGAAAACGCCAACCGTCACGGGCACTGTCTTCAAAGTCGGAGTGAATGCCGATGTCGAAATTGACGTCCAGGCCGATGTTCTGATCGGACCCGCTGATGAACTCCGGCCACCAGTAACGCACGTTCCAACCGAAATCGTACAGCCGCTCAGGCAGGTCCGATTCGGGACGACTGGGTCCAGAGACGAAGTTGAAGGAGTGTTTGAATGTGATGTCTGTGTGCGCCGGAGCGTCGAACTCAAGTTCCCACGCCTGATCATCGCCTAGTGTAAACATCCCAATTCCGTCGAGGTCTGCGCCGCGGAGTGTCCAGGCCCAGGACGATTCGCGGAATCGAAACACATCGATGGCTCGATCCTCTGACGAATTGGGCTGGTCCAGCAGCACGGCCTCCGAGGGATCGAGCTCCCCTGGGATGACCACAGGCTCTTCGGACTCCGATTCCTCGCTGGCCGTGCTTGATTCTGCCGCATCATCCTGGGCGTCAGTTGTCTCAATGTCGGATGCCTCTTCGTTGGTCGGGCCGTTCGCGGAATGAATGACCTCGCTACTTAACGAGTCGGGCCGGGTTTTTCGTTCAGAACTCACTGACGTCGCCTGCCAGAGTGTCGGTGTGAGTCGCGACGGAGCGGATGTGTCGACAGAGCCAACCTGAGCGGGTGCGGCCTTAACCGGTGGAAGGAACGGAAGTTCTGCTTGAGCCGTCCCGACAAATCTGAGCGCCAGAAACGTGGCGACAAGCGGCGATCCGATTGTGATTTGAGTTGTTGTCGGCATGGGAACCCCGGACACAAGAACACAGATTCGCGGGGTATATCAAAGTCGTGCAGGTCCACCAGGATCAGTCCTGGAGAGCCGTCAGGAACGGGTGCGGGACGGGGTTTGCGCGTTCGGCCTGATGTCGTAAGAAGTCAAGATGCGTTGCCGAGGGGGTTGTTCTGACAGGAAGGTCAGAGATGTCGTGGACAAAGAACGATTTCTCAGCGGAATGACATCGTGCTGAAAGGATGGGTTATCGGCGCGACAGGCACATCCATCCAGCCGAAACCAGCGACAACGAACACCACGAGCGAGACCGACTTCAGCACAGGCGTGTTCCTGAGAGGCAATTTCTTTTTCGGGTAATCTGCGTAGCGGCCGTGAAAGTATGAGATCGGTCGTCGCGGCCTGGCCCTGGTCCATTCCTTTGATTCATTCTCATGAGTTGCTTAACTCAGTCGGTCCGCGTCGCATTCGTCAACTCCAAACCAAAATCGGCAGCAACCTGTCGAATGAAAGGTCGGTGTTTTGGAGGAACTCTGTCGTGCCAACCTGTCAGATAGGTCTTGAACGAAGCGTTCTCTTCAGTCGGACCCAGGTTGAGATATCTCAGCGATTGCCATGCCGCTGGTGTTGCTTCAAAAAGTGGTAGGAGCTTCACCGCGACGTAATTGTTCAAATCTCGATTCGTCCCAGTCTTTTCGAGTTCCGCCTTGTTGGCCTTATAGAACTGTGCGATTGACTCTTTTCGGCCTTTATAGTTCTTGACACGATCGTTCGCATAGTCCGCCAGCGAAGCAGAATAGCTCTTCCAGTTTGAGTACGGCGGCTTTGTCTTCCACTCGTCTGCCATTCGCCGCAAAGAGTACAACGACGCGCATTCGCAAATCGATTCTTCGAACCACAATTGCGGGTTCCTGGTCTCGCGATAGTTACAAACGATGTGGCAGAACTCGTGGGAGAATTGAAAAGCGAGCTGAGCCCAGGCCCTGGCACCTGTGTCTAACCGCACGATGTGTTCATTGCCTTCGCCTCTCCGGTAAAGCGTTATTGGACCTGACTTGCTGCGTTGAACAAGGATGGGAGCAAAACCATCGTCAGTCAGTTGAGCCTCGATGGCTCGCGCAGCCGACTCGCAGACCTTTCGCATGTCTACCAGTCCTGAGCCTCCCCATTCACCTGGCAGAACGACGATTCTCAAACCACTGGAATCGGTGGAAGTGAGGATCGTTGATTCGGGGACAGATTTGAGGGTACTCTGAATTCCGGCAATTATTTTGCGGAGCGAGCGATTTTCAGCTTCCAGTTCTACGATCCGTTTCTTGAGTCGGGCGTCGCCTTCGTCAGCAAGCGACGCCGTACAATTTCCGAGAAGTATCCAGGTTAGACCGATCAGGGCGATCGATCGATTCAGTTGATTGAATTGCATGGTTGCCTTTCAAGTTCGTTCATGTCGTTAAGGAGCGTGCGGAAAACAGGTGACTTCGGCTACGAGTGTTTATGCAACTATCGGTTCTTAGCGACTCCCAGGGTTCGTATGGTTTCAAGCAGAATCGGGCGAAGGGACTCTATGTCTTCGGCAAGGGCATCGCGTGCGATGCGCCACTTTCTGCCGAGTGCCGCAGAGAGGATCGCGCGGTGCTGACGGGCGATCTTTGCGAGTAGGCGGTCATCGATTGCGGCGTATTCGTACAGCGCGGTGTAGTAGGCGCCGTGGCGTGCAAAGAAGTCCTGGACATAACGATTCCCTGACAGATCGACCCAGTACTGATGCAGGGAATTGTCGATGAGCGGCTTCGTCGATCCGCGTCCGCTCCGGTTGGCATCATGGATGCGACGTAGAGCGACGGGTTCGAGTCGCTCGCGGCACGAATCAAATGCCTTCAATTCGAGCACCACTCGGACGTCCAGGTACGCGTCGAGATCTTCCTCACGAAACGGACGCACTCGCCAGCCACAGCGGGGTTCGTGCTCCAGAATTCCCATGCCGGCAAGACGCTGGAAGATGCTCTGCACCATGGCGCGGCCAATGCCATATTGCTCCGCGGTCTCGTTGATCTTCCACTTTCGCGATTCACCAAGCAGGCTCTCCCGAACGGCATCCTGCTGCACGATGGCCGTCCAGTCCGGCGGACGTGTTGCCGGTTCGACGGGCTTCCACCTGACGGTTGCTGGAATTGTGAGTCGTCCGTTCGGTTCCTTGTGAACGATGTCGTCTTCGATCAGCACGGTCACAGCCATGCGCACCGGCATCATGCTGACGGAGTAGTGTTTCGCGAGGCCCGGCAATGTCAGGTTCTCGGTCAGGGCATCGCCTGATTGAATCCGAGCTCGAAGGTCCGTTGCGATGAATTCTGAAATGTTCATGTTCAACGGCCGTTGCTGGACTGGACGCAATTCGTTCGTGGCCGGCTTTCGAGTCGACGCGGTCATCGAATCCTGCGAACGGAGTATCTTTGACATGTACGGATAAAGCAAATAGCGTGTTGGTTCCTCGGAGAAAACAACAGCGTGCCGGATAAGCCGTGGTTGATGGAGAAATGAGTAGGTTCATCCGTGTCCTGCCATCTGCGTCGTTTCATCGGTAAGAATCCGGACTGCCCTTCAGTGTTTAAGCATTTCTCGCGATGTCGATAATCAGCCAGTCGCCGAACTTGAGTCCGGAGTGCGCGAGCGAGATCGCGCGTGAGTTTTACGGGTTCAACGTCACGGCGGATCCGCTGCCAAGCGAGCGAGATCAGAACTTCCGACTCTCCGCCAGGGACGGGCGCGAGTTTGTTTTGAAGATCGCCAATGGTGAAGAGGACCGGTCGTTCCTTGAGGCTCAAAATCAGGTCCTGGCCAGGCTGCAGGATCGGCAGGTCGCCTTTTGTCCGGAACTCGTCCAGACACGGTCCGGAGATGATCTCTTTGAGGTTCGTGCAAACGGATCGGCCTATTGTGTACGACTCATTACCTGGCTGCCGGGCGAAGTGTTGGCGCGTTGCAAATGGCAAGGGCCCGAACTGTTGCGTCATTTGGGCGTCTGTGTTGGCGAGGTCGACAGCGTCCTCAGAGGATTTGATCACACGGCGCTACATCGAGGCGAGTTTCCGTGGGATCTCTCCAACGCTCTGGCCGTGATCCACCGTCATATCGATAAGGTTGAAGACCCGGAGATGCGCCGTCAAATCGGCGAGGTGCAATCGATCTTTGCCGAATACGTGGCGCCGCGTCTGCCTCTCCTCGAACAGAGTGTCATCCACAACGATGCCAATGATCACAACGTCATTGTTCAGCGCACGAGGATTGTCGAACCGCATGTCGCCGGGTTGATCGATTTCGGTGACATGGTCCATACCTGCACCGTTGCCGGCCTGGCGATCGCAGTGGCTTACGCGATGCTTGATAAGACCGACCCGCTGACGGCCGCAGTGCACGTCGTGGAAGGGTATCACGCCGTCGCGCCGCTGAATGATGACGAACTGGCTGTCCTGTTCCCGATGGCATGCGCTCGGCTGGCAGTCAGTGCATGTATGGCTGCGTTCCAACAACGGCTTCGGCCCGACGACCCTTACCTGAGTGTCAGTCAGCAACCAATTCAGCGAACCCTCCATCACTTGCTCGACGTGCATCCGCGGTTTGCCGAAGCCACCTTCCGAAACGCATGTGGTTTGACGCCCAATCCTGCTTCCGTGGCGGTCGGACAATGGCTGTTTGAGAACCAGGACGCTCTCTCGCCAATCATGCCGGTCGATTTGCGGACGGAATCACCCGCGATTCTCGACCTGAGCCCTTACAACGTGGAATTGCCGGTTGGTCGTGAGTGCGCGGATGCGTTCGGGAATCTTGTGGCCGAGGCCATGTCATGCTCGAGCACAAATGTGGCCATCGGCGGCTACGACGAGGTGCGGCTGATTTACACCGATGACGCGTTCGGCGGTTCTTGCCCAACCGGCGAGCGGCGCACGATTCACCTGGGCATGGATTTCTTTGTCGAACCGCACACGCCAGTGCACGCGCCTCTTGATGGCGTCGTCCAAGTATTCGCGGATCGGGCTCATGTACAAGATTATGGGCCAACGATCGTGTTACGGCACGAGGTGGATGACCTTGACTTCTACACGTTGTACGGCCATCTCAGCCGCGAATCGTTGCTGGAGATCGAATCCGGGCAGTTCATCAAGAGCGGACAGCCCTTTGCCACAGTTGGCACAAGTGAGGAGAACGGCGGCTGGCAACCGCATTTGCACTTGCAGGTGATCACGGATCTGCTCAACCTGGTCGATGCCTTTCCGGGCGTGTGCCGTGCGAGCCAACGAGAAATGTGGACTGCGTTTTGTCCGGATCCCAATCTACTTGTTGGTATCCCTGCGACTGCTTTTCCGGACAAGCGTGCGAGTAGTGATGCGACGCTCGCCGCGCGGCGCAAACTCGTTGGTCGCAACGTGAGCACGGGGTATGCCCGCCCGCTTCAGATGATTCGCGGACGCGGCCAGTACCTCTACGACGATACCGGCCGCATGTACCTCGATGCTTTCAACAACGTGCCGCATGTCGGTCACTGCCATCCGAGAGTAGTCGAAGCGGCAGACCGGCAAATGCGGTTGCTGAACACCAATACGCGATACCTTCACGGCAACCTGATCGACTACGCCGAGCGGCTAACATCGACGCTGCCAGACGCACTCAGTGTCTGTTACCTGGTCAACTCGGCGAGTGAGGCCAACGAACTGGCACTGCGGCTTGTCCGCGCCCATACTGGACGCCGTGAGATGATCGTTCTGGAACACGCCTATCACGGTAACACGACGTCGTTGATCGACATCAGCCCGTACAAGCACGACAGCAACGGCGGTACGGGGGCTCCTGATTGGGTACACACAGTACCGATTCCCGATACCTATCGAGGTCTCTATCGGCGAGACGTCCCAGACGCCGGGCCGAAGTTCGCCGCGTTTGTTGCCGCGACGATTGATCGCGAAGGAGGCGTGATTGGCGGATTCATCGCCGAGTCCTGTCCCAGTGTTGGCGGTCAGATCATGCTGCCCGACGGTTATCTTGAGGTGGCTTATGCGCACGTGCGAAAGGCTGGCGGACTCTGCATTGCTGACGAAGTGCAAACGGGTTACGGGCGAGTCGGCTCGCACTTTTACGCCTTCGAATCGCAGGGCGTGACGCCGGACGTCGTCGTTCTCGGAAAACCCATCGGCAACGGGCACCCGATTGCCGCCGTTATCACGACGCCCGAAATCGCAGGTTCGTTCGACGACGGCATGGAGTTCTTCAGCACGTTCGGTGGCAACACAGTGTCATGCGCCGTCGGGCTGGCGGTCCTTGAGATTGTCCTGGAAGAACAACTGCAGGCACACGCGCTCAAGGTGGGGAATGACCTGCTTGATGGTCTGCGAGGCATGCACGAGCGATACGAAGTTGTTGGCGATGTCCGCGGTTCAGGGCTGTTTCTCGGAGTGGAGCTCGTTCGCGATCGCGAGACTCTCGAACCCGCAATCGCTGAAGCAGATTTCGTGATTAACCGGATGGCCGAACGCGGCATTCTGATTGGTACGGACGGGCCGATGCACAACGTTCTTAAGATTCGACCGCCGATGCCATTCGATTTAGCGGACGCCGACCATCTGCTGGCAACGCTGAATGACGTCTTCGCCCTGCTGCCCAAAAGTTGAATCCGGACCAGGCCATGTCAACACCTCCCACAATCTGGCTGCGTGCCGAAAGCAAGCCGTTCGAAAAACGCACGCCGCTGACGCCAGCCGCTGTCGCTGGCCTGGCGGACGCGGGTATCACCATGTTCGTCGAACGCAGCGACGCTCGCGCGTTCCCCGATCACGATTACGCTTCTGCAGGCGGCTCACTGGTTGATGCAGGCTCGTGGAAGTCAGCCCCGGCACACGCCTTTATCCTTGGGCTGAAGGAACTGCCGGAGTCATCTGAGCCGCTGCACCACCAGCACATCTACTTTGCTCACGCGTTCAAACAGCAGGCAGGATGGCAGGACCTGCTGTCACGATTCCAGAGTGGCGGCGGGACGCTGTACGACCTCGAGTACCTGGTCAACGCTGACGGACGCCGTGTGGCCGCCTTCGGATACTGGGCAGGTTTCGCCGGAGCCGGCGTCGCGACGATGGCCTGGGCAGGTCAACGATGCGAGGAAGTACCTCCACTGGCACGGTTAACGTCCTGCCCGAACAAGGGCGAATTGATTGATCGTTGCCGTCAACAATTGAGACACTGTTCCGAAACCCCGCGCGTCATGGTCATCGGCGCCGCCGGCCGCTGCGGGGGCGGAGCGATGGAATTGTTTCGCGAGCTGAACGCCGACATCACGCTCTGGGATATCGAAGAAACACGAAACGGCGGACCATTCGAGCAGATTCTGGATCATGACATCTTCGTTAACTGCGTCTTTGTGTCGACGCGTATTCCGCCGTTCCTGACGCTCGAGTTACTGGCGAAACCACGCCGGTTGTCGGTCATCTGCGACGTCAGTTGCGATCCATCTGGGGAAATGAATCCGCTACCCATTTACGACCGCTGCACGACGTTTGCCGATCCGCTGCAGCGTGTGGTCGCAGGCGAAAACCCGCTCGACTTAATCGCCATCGATCATCTGCCGTCATTGCTCCCGAAGGAAAGTTCGGAAGACTTTTCAGATCAACTGCTGCCGCATTTGCTCAACCAGTCTAACACCGGAAACAAAGTCTGGTCGGGCGCGCGAAGCAAGTTCGAGCAAACGCTTCGGGACCTTTGAAGTCTAAACCGCAGCACAAAGGAATTCGCTGTTATGCCCACAATACACTGGCTTGGTGCCGGCCTTTCGTCTGTCCCGGGAATACGTCGGCTGGCCGCATCCGGCCGCGAGTTTGTCCTCTGGAATCGGACCCTGTCCAAAGCCGTGGACGCCCTGGAAGGCGGCGGGCAGGCACGCGAACTCAGTTGGGATGCGTTGGCCGCGGCGGTTCAACCCGGCGACGTCGTTGTTTCGATGCTCCCAGGCGATCTTCACATGCGAGTCGCTGAACTCTGTCTGCAGCATCGTGCGCACTTCGTTTCCAGCAGCTACGTTTCACCCGCAATTCAGGCGCTGGACGCCGACGCCAGAACGCACGATCTCTGTTTCGTCAACGAGGTGGGACTCGACCCAGGCATCGACCATCTGATGGCGCATGTGTTAATGGCTGACTACCAGACGTCCGGCGTCATGAACCCGCAACACGAGCATCGCTTTCGCTCTTACTGCGGCGGTTTTCCGAGTCAACCGAATGACTTTCGATACAAGTTCAGTTGGTCGCCGCTGGGTGTCCTGCGAGCCTTGAAAACCCCCGCACGCTGGATCGAAGGCGGTGCCGAAACAACAACCGACAAACCCTGGAAAGCGCTGTCGTCCTGTACCGTGAACTTGCCAGGCGGTCAGGAAACATTCCAGGCTTATCCAAATCGGGACTCGATTCCATTCGCCGGGCAGTACGGATTTACGTCCGATTTTAACCTGCAAGCATTCGTCCGCGGCACGCTCCGGCTGGACGGCTGGGCCGAAGCGTGGCGCGACATCTTCGCTGTCGTCGAGGACAACTCGACCGACGAGGACCAGCTAAAAACTCTAAGCGACCGATTGTGGAACCAGTACGCCTATGATCCGGACGAGTCTGACCGCGTCATCCTGCATGTGGAGTTAATAGTCACCGACGGCGACGATCCCGCATGGACTGGTGCCTACACGCTTGACGAACACGGCGACTCAACAGGCAGCGCCATGGCGCGTCTCGTTTCGAAGACGGTCAGCATTGCCGTCGAAGCCGTCATGACTGGCGAGCTGTCGCCCGGCGTATCTGCCGCCCCGTCCAGTCGACAAACCGCGGACGCCTGGATGACAGAACTCGTTGCGTCCGGTGAACAACTTGTTCGCACATAGAGTTATCGACCGACGACTCGTGTCACCGAGTCCTTCTGGCAGATTTATTGAGAAGACTGACAGTTCGACTCTCACGCACGAGGAAACAAAAGTGAAATCCAATCGGCCATGGCACCACTCGAAGCGCCGGCAAATGTTCGTCGTCGCAAAAGTGGCTGCGACGGCGATTGGGCTTGTGGCAGCTTGGGGGCAACCGCCTTGTGCAGCACAGGAGAAACCGTCAGGTGACGATCGTCTTCAGGTTTTCTGGCGCGACGGCTCGACAACGTTGGCAGCGGATATAGACGGCTGGTCGAAAATCAAAGCGCCCGGGGAAGGTACTCTTGATTCAGCCTCCATCGACGGGAAGCCGTTGTTTGGCCCCCGGCCTCGCGCGCGACTCGTCCGCAACATGACGCTCTCGGCCGAGCTCAAAGGGCCGTTTATTCAACTGACCAACGGCGACATTCTGCCGGGAAGTCTTGTGACGTTGCATAAGCCGTCGGATTCTGCGGATCAAAACTTTGTATCGGTTGCTGTCACGGACCCGGTACTCACGCTGGATGCTCGCCGGAACCTGATTCAAGTACGCCGACATTCGATCGCTCGAATCACGCTGAGCGGCAGAGAGCCCGACTCGTTTGCTCCCGGTCTCGTTGCATTTCGCGACGGTGGCACGATGAACGCCCGATCGATCCGATGGAATTCAGACGGGATTCGGCTGCTGACGGATCGCTCCGTGAAGGCCGCGGCCTGGGCAGATCTTGCGGACGTTCATTTGCCGCATGTCGATCGAACGCAGGCCTTCTTGCAGGACGCGCTGGTGGAGTTACCGCAAGACTCCGACTTTCTTGGACGCATGGTAACGACAGGCGGAGCCGTATTGACGTATCACCGGCGCCGAATTCGGACAGGCCTTCATCGTGGGAATCTCTGCCACATCGGGTGCGCTCCAGGAGATTGGGACACCGTGGCCTACAGTCTCGGCGAATATGTAGGCCAGAAGGTTGAAGTCACGGTCACCGTCCATCCCTCGGGAGACGAGCATGCACAACTTTGCGGTCTTCTCTGGGGACAACTGAGCCTGAGCTCTCTCATTCAGGATCTGCCCGACGGTGGTCAGCCGATACAACCAGACTTGGAGCGACCGTATTACCAGGCTTACCAAAGCTCAGCAGATCGATATCCGCGTCCCCGCCGGGCTTGGAAGTCGTTTGACCTTGCGAGTGGCAAACGGATCAAAGGATCCCGTAACACTGGTGGCTATTGATGACCGATACGAAACGAGCGGTTGATGTGAACGACATTTCCCTGCTGATCTTTCACGGACACAGACAGCATTCCGGCTACAAGCACGTCGATGGGATTGGCCAGCTTCAGCTCCCACACGCCCGGTGATGTTGGTTTGAATCGCGATGCAATGTTCTGCCCGCCGGGGCTGTCATCGATCTCGAAGTCCGCGGTCACGGTGAAGCTCTTTTCGTCGAGGCCCGTGTTCGCGTCGTGCATGCCGATCACGATGCGGTCGAGTCGTTGGCTCATTCCGGATTGCGGATAGGTGACGGTGAGTGTCGGTCGGTTCTCATCCGTAAAGTAACTGGAGTCGCCCAGGTCGATCGGACATCCCAAATCGATCCAACGAGCGATCGTCCGCTTGTCTTCATCCGAGAGTGGCGAAACTGTGCCCGCCTTGACGGCTGCTGGTGGCGGCATTTGCTTGCCGATGAAGTCGACGTCAAACCGTGAACGGTGACGTTGAATGTCCAGTGACTCGCCACGGTAGACGAGGTCGCCCTGACCCGGCTTCGATTCCGATGGATGGTCGTCGTTGCTGAAGCCGTCGGTACGTCGACCGAGCACTTTCCACATCAGCAGGCTGCGTCGCGATTGCATCTTCCGCACGTAGCGCGATGCCTGGTAGTAGCCCCAACTGTCCCAGCCCGGCGGCTTGTGTCCGTATCTGGAGTGGTTATCCATCGCCAGTCGATAATACGCCGCAGGCCAGTTGCGACCGTGTTCCGAAATCGGACTGGCCTTGGGATCAAGCACCAGATTGGCGGCCGGCTTCCTGTCTTCCTGATTCGAATGACACGCCGCGCAACTTTGCGACAGGATCGGCGCGATGTCACGGTGGTACTCAACGTCGAGCGGACCACTGTGGAATCGCAGCCCGGTTTCGTCGTCGGCATCCCACTGACGCTTCGATTCGTCCCGGTCCTTCGTAGTGACCAGAGGAGACTTCTCCGTCAGATCGAAGACCTTGTAGTTCTGCTTCGCTGCGGCGGTGAGTCTGAAGTCTGTCGGCTTCTGGCTGTGAGCATGACACCCACCGCAATCGTGTCGAATCTCACCCGGACGCACCTGATGCCAGGTCTGCGCCGAGTTCAGCACCATGCCGTGCCTGTCGATCGTTTGAAACGTGAACGGGACATCGGCCGGGACCTTTGCGAGAAAACTGGTGTCCGGATTGCCATCGGGATCGAGCGGCTGGCCGTCCTTCGCAGCCTGGCGACCGTCAAACTTTCGCACCGGGATTTCACCGAGGACACGCATACGTTCCTTCGCATGGTTGAACCACGAATGGCGATGAACGTCACTCGTCGGTTCCTGCAACAGAATGCGGATCGCGTGAATCTCGTCGTTGGAATAGAGGCCGGCGTCCCCACCCTGGTTGGCCCAGTTAGTAGTAATGCCGTTGCCGTGACTGGTGACTGCGTCGAGCCCCTGCCATGCCTTCCGGTTCGAGTCACCTGATTCGGTGGCGTAGCTGGCGGTCACACTACCAACCGGCACAACGCCGTCTGGAAATGTCTCTCGCTTGTACATGCTCGATGTACCAATCAGCCCGAACGGCGATCCCTCCTTGAGGTGAGGTGATCGCGAGCCGTCGTTCTTAATCGGATCGATCCTCCTAGGCTGTTCAATTCCGTATGTGCGCCGATACGGCACCAGCGGACGCGGCCACTGTTCGTTGTACCTTGGATCGTTCCTGATCAGTCGCATTTGAGCGGGTTCGTCGACCGCACGGCCGCCCTTGATGAGGTAGATGCCGCCGTCCGCTTGTGGATTCCGCTGCGTGTGGCCAGGCCCCGGCGTCCATACGACCAGACAGTGATTGTCGGGCGCTCCGCAGGGATGTGTGAACTTGCCAACGCGGGTCGAATCCTTGTCGTCGCGAATTGACGGGTCCGCGTCGCGATCACTGCCGTGTGCAAACGGCGTCAGTGACTCAATGCCATACGGACTGAACGGCATCCGCACATATTGCCCCTTGCCGTTGGAGTGTCGGCTGCTGCGGAGCGGAGGGTTGCGATTGTCTCGGCGATACGCGGGACCGAACATCGCATACCCCTGTGGCGGGCTGGCGGCGCACTTGCGCAATGTGCCCATGCCAAAGTTTGAGCCGACGTAATACTCCTCAAACACGATGCTGCTGTCGGACAGTTGCGTCTGAAAGTGGAACGAATTGACGGCCCCGCCCTCAGTCGCGAACGCACTCACCAGAGGATTCCAATTCGTGCCATCAGGATGAATCGTCCACAGACCCCATTCCAGATGCGTTCGCATACCTTGGGATTCCTGCGACGAGAACATTACTCGTCCGTCCGTTAACACCACAGGATGCAGAGCGTTGGCCACGTTGAGAAAACCGACGCATTCGACGTTGCTGCCTGGTCCGTCGTCCGAATCATCCATCACGAACAACTGCAGCGTGGGCGTTCCGTTCCCCGGACTACTGGGTGGACGAAACCCGTGCCGGTTACTGGTAAACATCACCTTCCCACTCGGCAACGGACAGGGCCCGAGGTTGTAAAGTGCTCGTTCCAGATGCTGTTTGTCTGGTTGGTGCGAAACAAGGTCTTCGGACCAGTTCGCCGCACCAGTATTGGGAGCGAACCCGAAGTCAGTCAGCTTGACGAGCTTCCGCGTCTTCACGTGAATCTTGTAGATGTCCGAGCCGCCGCCCCGGCCATGCTTGCTGGTGAGATCGTGAAACCTGGCGAAGTAGACCCACTGTCCATCGAACGAAACCATTGGGTCCGTCACCGATCCGTTGCCGCCTTCGACCAGCACTTCTTCGCTCGAATCGGGATGCAGCAGAACAAGATCCGCTCCCGCGTCCATGCGATGTGGATGCGAGACCTCAGTCCAGTTCGACTTTCCCTCATCGCCGAAACGCGGCGCACGGACATAGACGATGTCGTAGTCGTATTCGACCGACTGATCGGTCGTGATCGGTGGTACGTTGAGATTCACCGGAGCCAGATGAAGCTGCTGATACTGCTGGCGAATCTGCTCGTCAGTGGGCGGAAACGCAGGCGTCTCGTCAGCCGCCATTATCGACACGCGGGCAACGACGGTTGCCAAAACAACGGTGAACATCACCGACGGGCGCGGACAGGAACTTCCGTGGCGTAACCTTGTATGGTGATTCATCTGCTTTCTTCCCGAGCAGGCCAACGACATCCATGCGTCGGAGCCCGACATGAGTAATCCGGGTTGAATCGGCCCGACGTGGCGAGCAAATCGGAGACGCTCAACGTATAAGCCACCTTCGATTCGTCGGTAGGAATACCGGCTTTGGTCGGGCTGCGGTAGCGTCGGATGGTCAGCATCAGGTTACTCGTACGCGTGCTAAGCAAGCGTCGAGCCCAACGTCGATCATCACGCGGGCCAGTTATTCCTGCCGACTGCTGGACGGGATCAAAGCAGATACTGATAGATTATTCCGTCGTGAGGAATCCGCGCCGGTCGGGCGCATCTCGTACGACGGACAGGGATGTCCATCGTACACTCGGTTGCGGCTAATGATTTGAACGGCAACATCGAATGAGCAGAAACTCTGGACAGTTCATCATGCCGGTTGTCGGCGTAATCGCGATTGTTATCGGTGACGCCGTGGCGGAAAGTGACGCGCCAGATACATTGCCGGCTGCCGAGGTTGCCTTCGCGAAGCACGTGAAGCCGTTCATCGAAAGGAACTGTCTAACGTGTCATGGAGCGAACACGGCCAAAGCGGGTTTTCGGATCGATCGGCTCGGGACGGATTTCACCGCGCCACGTGTTGCGGAACAGTGGAAAGAAGTCATCGACCGGATCAATGCCGGCGAGATGCCCCCGGAGGGTCGGCCTCGCCCCGATGTCGGGCAGACAGCCACGCTGGTGAGCTGGGTCAACGAACGGTTGCGCGAAGTTGAACTGGCCGCGAAGAACGCCGGTGCGCGGATTCCGATGCGGCGACTGAATCGCGATGAGTACGCGAACACCGTCCGCGACCTGTTGAAGCTCGACGAGTTGATCGTGCGGCCGCTGACCGAGGAACTGCCGGCCGACGGACTGGCCGAGGGATTCGATCGACTCGGTGTGGCACTATACTTCGATCAGACGCAGATCGAACGAAGCTTGGCGGTGGCGTCAAAGCTCGCCGCGCGAGCCATCGTCACCGAACCACCAAAGGTCAACAAACTGGATTACGGGTTCGAATTCCACCGGCTTCGGCCGCGGCCCGATCAAGTGCCGGTCTTTCCCGGTTTCAAACACACGATCCCGCGCGGCGCCAATGATCAAATCGTGCATCCCAAACACATCGAGTTCATCCAGGGTGGTCCCACATATCGCCACGAGTATGACGGTTGGGGTGTGGTCGCGCACTTCGCGATCGCGAAGGCCGTCACACAGGACGGCTACTATCGATTTCGCATCAGAGCCAAAGTCGACAACCGCTCTCGAACCGAGCCGAATCGGTTCAAGCTGCGTTACGCCCTGAAGTCACCGATCCAGGTCGAGGAGGAAGTGAAGTTCGATCCGTCGGGAGTAACCGAGGCGGTGTTATTCCTGCGCGGTCCGGTAAACGGCGAAGTCAAAGGCCCGCAGGTCTTCAACATGTTGTGGAATCACACCGAGAAGGCGGTGATCACCGAGCCGAAGTACAAGAAGCTCTTTTCGCAATGGACGCGTCTGCGTGGCCTGCTGGAGCGGGCCGCCACGAACCGGGCTCCGAAGGCAGAAGTGGACGCGCTGAAAGCGGAGCGATCCGTTGTGGAGAAGAAACTCAACGCCTGGACCGGCGTGGCCAACATCTACAACCCCGAAATGGACCTCGACAAACTGCCGCGACTGCTGCTGGAGTCGATCCAGATCGAAGGTCCGATCCAGAAAGAATGGCCACCGGCCAGCCACAAGGCGCTGTTCTTTGCCGGCGACGAGCGGACCGACGACGCGTACGTCCGCGAGATCTTTGCCCGCTTTCTGCCGCGGGCTTATCGCCGGCCAGTCACCGACGAGGAAATCAACTCGGTCGTGGCCGTCGTCAAGGATGCTCAAGCGAGCGGCAAGCTGTCGTTCCATAACGCGATGCGCGTCGGCTTGCAGCGAGCGCTTTGTGCGCCGGGGTTTCTGTTCCTCGAAGAGAAAGTCGCCATTCGCTCCGCGAAAGATGCGCAGGACGACGCTACTTTCGCGGAGCTACAGGCGATACTCAACGACCATCAACTGGCGTCGCGTTTGTCGTACTTCCTGTGGAGCACAATGCCCGATGACGAACTATTCAAGCTGGCGGCTGCCGGCAGGCTGCAAGACCCGGACGTCCTTTCGACCCAGGTCCAAAGGATGCTCACCGATTCAAAGTCGGAGCACTTCGTCGTGAACTTCGCCGGACAGTGGTTGTCGGTACGCGACTACGGATCAATCAAACCAGCCGCCGAATACCGCGACTACGACCCGCCGCTGGAACAGGCGTCGCAGCGGGAACCGTTTGAGTTCTTCGCGGAAGTACTCAACCGCAATCTGCCGGTCACGTCCTTCCTGGACAGCGATTTCCTGGTGATCAACGAGCGGCTGGCTCGTCACTACGGCATCGCGGGAGTCAAAGGACCGGAATTCCGGCGAGTGTCCATTCGTCCGGAGCATCATCGCGGCGGAGTGCTGGGCATGGCCGGCCTGATGACGTACCTGGCAGACGGCACGCGGACCCTGCCAATGCGTCGCGGGACGTGGGTACTGCGCGAGCTGCTGAACGATCCGCCCAACAACCCGCCGCCGAACGCCGGCGAGATCCAACCCAACACGTCGGGTAAGAATCTGACCGTTCGTCAGCGGCTCGAACTGCATCGGCGCGACGATGTCTGTGCATCGTGCCACGCAAAGCTCGATCCGTACGGCATGGCACTCGAGAATTACGACGCAATCGGCGCCTGGCGCGAGCGATTTAATGGTGAAGGCTATCGCGGCTCGAACGGCCCGCTGCTGGATGTCAGCGGCACATTTCCCAACGGGCACAAGTTTGCCACGCTGGAAGAGTACAAGTTCGGACTGATGACGCAGAAAGACAAGTTTGCGCGGGCGCTGAGTATCAAGATGCTGACGTACGCTCTGTGTCGCCCGGTCGGATACGCGGACCACGCGCTGATTGATTCCCTGGTTGCCACATTGAAAAAGGATGACTACCGAATCCAATCGTTGATCCACGCAATCGTGGCCAGCGAAGCGTTTAACACGAATTAAAAAGAATTGTCATTAGTTATTTGTCAATAGTCATTTGTCATCGTGGCCCTTCCAATGACAAATAACTAATGAGAAATCCGCCGCCCCTTCCGACGGGAGCATCCCATTGAACATTCACCATGGCCACGTCGCCCTGCCTCGACGCACATTCCTGAAGGGTGCTGGTATTACGCTTGCGCTGCCGTGGCTGGAAGCGATGAGCGTGCGAGCCGATTCGGTAACAACAGCCGGGTCGATCGCCGAAGGGGAAACGCCCCGTCGTGCTGTGTTCTGCTTTTTCGGACTTGGGATCAACGGCCGGGACTTCACGCCGGCAGACACCGGATTCGATTACACGGTCACGCCGATTCTCAAACCGGTTGAAGCTCTGCGCCGCGACTTCACCGTCGTCTCGGGTTTGAAGCTGACGCATTCCGGCGGGCACGTCGGCGACCGCACCTTCCTGACGGGCACCAACACTCGCAGCGCCGGGGCGAAACTGCGTGTGTCGTGTGATCAGGAACTGGCTGCGGTGATCGGACGACAAACCCGCTTTCCGTCGCTGTCGCTCGGCATCAAACGCGGCACTGGCTTCGGTGGCTATTACGACCAGACGCTCTCCTGGAGCCCCAGCGGCACGCCGATTCCGTCCGAGAATCGCCCTCACGTTCTGTTCGATCAGCTCTTCCGAAAGGAGACGGCCGACACGCTCGACGCTCGCGAAGCCGAGTTCATCCGCCGAGCCAGTGTGCTCGATTCTCTGACCGAGGAAGCTCGCCGACTCAACGACTCGCTGGGAGCCAACGACCGACGGAAGCTCGACGAATACCTGACCGGCATTCGCGATCTGGAACGACGGATGCAGGATGAGAAGGACTGGCTCCGCGGGCCAAAACCGAATGTGGAGTTGCTGGAGTTCGGAAAGGAACAGAGTCTCGATCCCGACAAGTCCGGCCTGGAGTATCGTCGCTATCAACGATTGATGTACGACGTCATCGCGCTGGCGCTGCAGACGGACAGCACGCGAGTGATCTCGTACCTGGTCCGTATGGACGGATCGGACGGCACCGGCTCGTGGCGGGATATGGGCAATCCGTACAACTACCACGAGATGACCCATCACGGCGAAGACCCCGACAAGCTCAAGTGGTTCACTCAGTCCGACATCTGGTACATGGAGGACTGGGCGTATTTTCTGAGCAAGCTCAAGTCGATCAAAGAGGGCGACGGCACGCTGCTCGACCACACGCTGGTCGCGTATGGCAGCAGCGGCGGAGCAATCAACGCCCACCACAACCATCATCTCCCTACGATGCTCGCTGGTGGGTCGCGTCTGGGGATCAAACACCAGGGTCACATCGTCAAGGAAGACATGCGACTGGGAAATCTCTGGAGCACAATCTTCGACCGTATGCAGGTACCGCTGCCCGAAAACTTCCAGGGCGGCGAGGCTGACGGAATGATCCAGGAACTCGTGTGAGTGGCAACAAAGTTCGACATCAGCAGGTTTACTCCACCAGTCCAGGCAATCCTGAGTCGGAGAGCTGACGCTCACCGCTCGCCTGAGTGATCCGGAATAGCCGCTGCCAAAGTTGCGCGCTCGCGGCGCGTGGCAACGTGCCCACAGGGCAGAGCCCATAGTGCAGATACGTACCTGTGGCGTGCATGACCCGCTGTAAGCATCTAACTTGCGGACGTCTGGCAGCGGAGCCGTGTTGCCAACGAGCCACCCGTTGGATGCACAGTATGTCGCAAACCTTTATCAGCCACTCCACGCAGGATGACGAGGTCGTCGAAGCGATCCGGCACAGCCTGGATCGACACCGCGTCTTCGGCTGGACCGACTCGCGACGCATGCAGCCCGGGGATCCCGTTGACCCGAAAATCGAACAGGCCATCCAGCATGCCTCGCACTTTGTCGTCGTACTCAGCGGGAAGGCGATGGACTCTGCGTGGGTGATGAAGGAGGTCGAGATTGCAAAACGGGTGCGTGAAGAGAAACCCGGCTATCGCATCATCCCCATCCTGCTGGACGGCATTGAACCCAACGTCGTCGGACCGTGGTTGGGCGAGAACACCGTCACCATTCAGATCGGCACGCAACACGACTCGGTGGCTGAGGGTGTGGCCCGGCTGGTGAGCGTGTTGCATCAGGATTTGCTCATTCCGCCCGATGACACCGGTGACGATCAGCTCGACCTGCCGCTGGCGGACCTGGTGCTGGAACTCACCAGCCCGTCGCTGGACACCAGCGGCGGAACCAATCGGGCTCAGGCCAGCGCCCGGCTGGTGTTTCATCCGGCCGAAGGCGAACCGCAACACGGCGACGCGTTCCACTTCGTCGCGCCGCTGGGTCCAATCGAAGCCGGCGACCTGCGGTGGTATCTCGAAAGCTACTATCGCTGGACCAGCGACGTCTTCCGCGACCGGGCGAAGCGGATCGAGAACCAGCTTCCCGTCTGGGGCCGGCAACTGTTCGACGCCGCGCTGGCGGTGCCCCAGGCCCAGTCCAGCCTGCAGTCGTGGCGTCGCCCGGACACTCCGTCACTGCGCCGCTTCACCGTGCTGGTAGACCCCAACGTAGGACGGGCACTCTTGCCCGTCCAGGACGACGACGCGACGGGCAGGAGTGCCCATCCTACGGACGATGTTGACGACACAGGCGATGCCACATCCGCGGCTCAGCAGGCGGCCACGCTGCTGCTGGCGCTGCCGTGGGAGCTGATTCACGATCAGCACGGCTATTTGTTCCAGGGCATGAAGGGTGTCCGCGTGCGGCGTCGGCTGCCCGATGCCGACGTCGTCGAACCGCAGCCTGGCGAGCCGCCCGTGCGGGTGCTGCTGGTCAGTCCCCGGCCGGACGATGAACGGGCCGCGTACATCGACCATCGCGTCTCGGCCCGGCCTGTCGTGGATGCGCTGGCCATCCTCGGTGACCTGGCGAAACTCACCCTGCTGGACCCGCCCACGTTGCCGGCTCTGAGTGCCGAACTGCGGCGAGCGTACGAAGCGAACGAGCCGTACCACGTGGTCCACTTCGATGGGCACGGTGTGTACGACCGCCGTCATGGCTGGGGAGCGTTGTGCTTCGAAGATCCTCGTGACACGGATCAGGTCGGCAGCGTCGAGGATGACGACACGGGACGACCGCGCGGTCGGCGCACGCACTCGGTTCCGGCCGAGGAACTGGCCGCCATTCTGCGGGACTCGGACCTGCCGCTGTTTGTGCTGGAAGCCTGCCAATCGGCTCAGGCTGAGGACGATCCGACAGCGTCGGTGGCGGGAAAGCTGCTGGCGTGCGGCGTGACCAGCGTGGTGGCGATGAGCCATTCAGTCCTGGTGGAAACGGCGCGGCGGTTCGTGACGGTCTTTTATCGAGAGCTGATCCGCGGCCGTCGCATCGGTCAGGCGATGCTCGAGGCGCAGCACGCGCTGTTCAACGACCGCAGCCGCGGCCGCACGTTCGGCGGCGAACTGACCATGCACGACTGGTTCGTCCCCGTGCTGTTCCAGGAACGTCCAGACCCGGTGCTGTTCCATCGCACGGGCGACGCGACATTACGCGCGGTCTCGCAGCGAGCCCGCCAGATCGCTCTGGGAGAACTGCCGGATCCGCCCGCACACGCGTTCGTGGGCCGCAGCCATGAACTGCTGGCAGCCGAACGCCTGCTCTGCGGCCGCCGCATGGACCCCGATCACGGAGCCCATGGCGTAGGGCCGGTTCCCACCGGCCAAACAGACACGTCGTACGCCGTGTTCCTGGGCGAAGGCGGCGAAGGTAAGACCACGCTGGCTGTCGAGCTGGCTCGATGGCTGGTCGAGACGCATCGCTTTGATCAGGCGGCCTTCGTTTCGGTCGAGCAGGAGGCGTCGCTGCATTCGGTGTTCAGCCGCCTGGGCCGGCAACTGGTCTCGGACTACGTCGCGCGATCCGCCAACAACGACGATGACGGCCGCCGCCTGATCGAAGAAGTTCTCGTCGACCGCGACACACTGCTGGTGATCGACAATCTGGAATCCATCGTCGCCGCCGACTACACCCGTAGGCCGGACCAAGCGCAGCGCCGTTCCGGCACAGGTTCAACTTCCGGCACAAGTTCAACTTCTGACAAAGTGCCAGGCACCGGCGCAGACTCACGGCAAGGCACCAGCCCGGACACAGCGCCGCTTGACGCGGCTGCCGGAACGGCGCAGAGCTTGGTCCGGCCTACAGATGACGTCCTGGCACCGCTGTTCGAGCTGCTTGCCGAGCTGAACCGGATTGGCCGCACGCGGATTGTGTTCACGACGCGGACGCCGCTGCCGGCTCCGTTTGCCGGGCACCACATCCGCATCGACCGGCTGAGCGAAGGGGATGCCGTCGAGCTGGTGGGGAACGTGCTGGATCGATCGTCCAGTGAGCCGCGCGCGGGCGACGCGGGGGAATCCGAGTCCGAGGTCCAGGCGCTGGTGGAATCGGTCCACTGCCACGCGCGGAGCCTGGTGCTGCTGGCCCGCGAGGTCTCGGAGCAGGGCGTCACAGCGACGACGGCGGCGTTGCGTGAGCTGATGCAGGGTCTGCACGAGCGATTCGGGGACGACCGGGAACGTTCGCTGTTCGCGAGTGTGGAACTATCGCTCCGCCGCCTGCCGCCCGACATCCGCCAGCAGCTCCCCCCGCTGTCTGTCTTCCACGGCGGATTCCGCCCGCAGGAACTGGCCGAGGTCCTCGGAGGTGGAGGACTTGAGGCCGCGTTGGGCGGGCTGGATCTGGAAGTCCTGATGCAGCAACTGGGTGGACAGGGCGAGTCGGCTGATCCGGCCGCGATAATTCAGCGTCTGATGGAGATTCCGGAACTGGCGGCCGCTATGAGCGGCGCGAGCGAATCCGCAGAATGCGCGGCGGACATTGCCCGTCACCTGATCAACGTGGGCCTCGCAGAACCGCTCCGGCATGACCACGTGCGTTTACATCCGGCGCTGGCTCCGTACCTGTCGAGCGAACTAACCGCCGTGCGGCGCGCGTCCGCCGTCTTCGCCTGGTCCGAAGCCATGTCCCAACTGACGTCGCACCTGTATCAGCAGTCGAACACTGACACGCATCAAATATCTGCGGAGCTGACGCTGCTGGAACTGCCCAACCTGCTGGCGGCGCTGGAGCACCGTTTCCGATCCGCCATGGCCCTTGAGCTGAACGCGCTAGCGTCGGGCCTTTCCGGAGAATCGTCGGATGTTTCCAGAGCAACGTCAGGGCCCGCGCCTGGCGCCGTCGGCGCACATGAGCGAAAGGCGACTGACTTGGAATCCGTCATCGGAATGGCCACGCGCCTCGAGGGCCTGCTGCAAAACCGCGGCCGTGCGCACGCGCTCCGCGCGGCCGGTTCGATCCGCGTCCAGGCCGCCGACTGGCTGCGGGAGCTGCGCGGCGACGACGCCTGGAGCCACGCCCAATTCGAGGCGGAACGCGCCGCGATCGAACGTCTGCTGGGAGTCGGTCGTCTCGCCGAAGCCGTCGCGGCGGCCGAGCAACTGCTGGCCCGCTGCCGCAACGCTGGCGAATCCGCCTACGCCGGCGTCACCTACGACCTCGCGATGGCACACCTCACACTCGGCCGCGTGTTGCAGCATGTCGGATCGGCACAGGCCGCGTTGGAGTCGCTGGCCGAGGCCCGCACCCGCTTCGAGCGTCTTGGCCAGGCCGGCCATGCACAGGCCACCCGCATGGCTTCGGCTAGTCTGGCGGACTACGCCCACTGCCTGACCGCTCTGGGCCGCCTGGACGAGGCCGCCGCCGCGTACGAGCTGACAATCGAGGAAGCTAACCCTGCGAAGCAAATGCGTGACATTGCTGCGTCCAAAGGCCAACTCGGCACGGTCCGCCTGTTGCAGCGGCGGTATGCCGAGGCCCTCGCCGCCTGGGACGAAGCCCGTCAGACGTTCGAGCAACTCGGCGAGCCAGGCACCGTGGCCACGGCCTGGCACCAGATCGGCCGAGTCCATCAGGCAGCCGGGCAGTTCGAGGCCGCCGAGCATGCCTATCAGCAAGCGCTCCACATCAAGTCAAGCCGCGGAGACCGCGCCGGCGAGGCCAGCACGCTCGCTCAACTTGGAACGCTCTACGGAACGCAGTCCCACCGAGAAGAGGCCGTTCGCTTCTTCCTGCAGGCCGCCGACATCTACGCCGCCCCGGACATCCAGGACCTGGCAAAGGAAGGCGTGACGCGCAACAACGCGGCCAATGAACTCATCAAGCTGTCCCGCTACGACGACGCCCGCCGCGAAATCCTGCGGGCCATCGAGTGCGGCGAACCCTTCGGTCACGCCGTCGAGCCGTGGAAGACGTTCGGAATCCTGAGTAACCTCGAGCAGGCGGTGGGCGACGCCGAGGCTTCGGCCGCCGCCCGCCAGCGCGCGATCCACGCCTACCTGGCCTACCGCCGCGACCGCGGCGAGAACAACACCACCGGCGGCCACCTCGCCGCCCTCATCCACCAGGCTCTCACCACCGGCGACACGACCGCAGCCACCACCCAACTCGACGCGGACGCCGTGCATCCCGATCTCCCGAACCATCCGTCGCTGCACGCGTTGGTCCCGTCGCTCGCTGCGATTCTCAGCGGCTCGCGCGACCCTGCTCTCGCCGCCGACCCGCGTCTCGACTACGACGACGCGGCCGAACTTCAGTTCCTGCTGGAACGGCTCAACTGACCCGCCGACGCGAACCGACTTCCGCCACGCCGATCGCGTCCGCCAGCACCGCGTCGCTCGATCACCATGAGGAAGCCGGGGCGGAGGGGCAAAGGGACACATGAGCAAAGGGCAACGCCGTTAACGATTTTCAGGCCCTCGTTCCCGGGGTTCTACGCGGGAACGAGCTGCTTTCGAGGCTCCGCCTCGCGGCATTGAACGTGAGGCAGAGCCTCACAATCAGCGGGTTCCAGGGCAGAGCCCTGGAACGAGGCTCCTTAGGAACGGGGCCTCAAATAAGTTCCCGATCTGGAATCCACGAGAGCTCTGAGCCGCAGGCGCTATCCGAGGCTGTGTACTGGAGCGGAGCCGTAGGCGGATTTCTCCGAAATCCGCTGCCCTGGACCTGGCAAGACTGAGCGGCGGTCGATGTGCCGACAGGCTGTGATGTCGGCTGGTCCCGATTTCGGAGAAATCGGGCTACGGCTACGGCTCATAATTCCAGGAAGTTATTTCGGGACTATCCCTTAACGGCGTTGCCCTCTCTGCTCCCTGGTAAGGATCTTTCTTGAATTAGATCTATTGATTGTTGTTTACTCGTAGTCCCATTTCATGATCCAGGGATCATGCATCTCCTTCTGGAACGCTTTCAGTGTGGCCTGATACTGCTTCAGGACGTCGGCGTAATCGGTGCTGAAGGCCAGGTTGCGGGCTTCATCCGGGTCCTTCTCGATGTCGTACAGCTCGAACTGCGGACGGTGGATGTACTGGCCGACCGTCTTGCGGCCGTAGGGCGCGTCCATGCCTTTGCGGAATTGAGCCTGAAAGCTCGACGCCGCCCACAGGTCGGACGCAAACGGATACGGCAGGGGATGCGCGATGTTCCAGATCAGTTTGTATTTCTTATCGCGAACCACGCGCATCGGGTAATACATCTGAATCTCATGGAAGGTGTGTGAGGCGAAGACCGTCTCACGATGTTCAGCGTCCGCGTCGCCCAGGATGTCGATCCATGACGTGCCGTGATAGCTGGTGAGTCCGCCACCGCGCGGGCCGCGGTTTTCTTTCAGATTTTCACCGCGTTCTTTCCAGTAGGCGTCGGCGTTGAGCGGGTCTTTCGGGCCGTTGCTTTTCTTATCGAGGCCCCCACCGAAGTCGAGCAGCGACGGCGTGATGTCGATGTGACTGATCAGCGCGTCGGAGACAACGCCTCGGTTTTCCTCGTATGGGTTACGTACGACGAATGGGACTTTCAGGCCGCCCTCGTAGACAGTCGTCTTTCCGCCAGAGAATGCCATGCCATGGTCGGACGTAAACGCAATCAGTGTTTTGTCATACACGCCGGCTTCTTTGAGGATCGTGACGAGGCGTCCGACTCCCTGATCGATCCGCGCACACGACTGGTAGTAGTGCGCGAGCTCTTCACGCGTCTCCTGCGTGTCAGTCATGAACGGCGGAATGGGGACGTCGGCCAGTTCGAAAAACACCTCATCAACACCTGGATGCGAGCCGCGATTCGGTTTGTTCCCGAACAGGTCCGGCTTCAGTTCGCTGGCGGCCGTCTGGTCCCGGCCGCCTCCGCGATGCGGATCGCTCGTTCCGAAGTAAATGAAGAACGGTCGATCGTCCTCTTTGGTAATGAAGTCCAGGCAGGCGTCCGCCATCTGAACGGCGTTACGTCCGTTGCCTTTGATGTACGTCTCGTACCGATACACCTCTTCGGGAGCGACGTGGTACTTGCCGATCTGAGCCGTGCGATAGCCAGATCGCTGCAGCACGCGAGGCAAGGCCAGCGTGACCACATTGTGCCACGATGCGAATTTGTGAAACGAATGCTGATGTCCGTACTGCCCATTGCGGTGATTGTGCAGGCCGGACATCACAACCGACCGACTGGCACTGCAGCTTGCCGTTGTCGCGAATGCGTTTTGAAACAGAGTCCCGTCTTTGGCCAGCGCGTCGATGTGCGGGGTAACCGCGACTTTGTCGCCGTAGCAGCCCAGTGTGGGGCTCTCATCATCGGTGATGAAAAAAACGATGTTTCGTTCTGCCGCCTGCAGAACAGAACTACACAGCACAATTGCGAGACAAAACCAGCCAGTTGGTCGCTTCATGATGCTCACTCCAGAATGGAATCGCCGTGGAATTCACGATCGGGTTAATGCCGGGAGCATAATCACGGCGCGGCAACACGGACTACTCAGTGGCGCACCGGCGTGGCGCTAAGGGATCGTCCCGGAATTATGAGCCTCAGCCGTAGACCGATTTCTCCAAAATCGGGACCAGCCGACATCGCAGCCTGTCGGCACATCGACCGCCGCTCAGTCTTGCCAGGTCCAGGGCAGCGGATTTCGGAGAAATCCGCCTACGGCTCCGCTCCAGTACACAGCCTCGGCTAGCGCCTGCGGCTCAGAGGTCTCGCGGATTCCAGATCGGGAACTTATTTGAGGCCCGGTCCTTACTCGTCGAAGCGGAATGGTTCGGCCGAGACGTCGTAGGTCGGTCGCAGGGCCACGTTGATGACAAGGCCCAGAGCGAGACATGTCGTGATCAGGCTCGATCCGCCGTAACTCATCAGTGGCAGAGTCATGCCGGTGATTGGCAGCAGGCCCACTGTCATGGCGGTATTGATCGCGGCCTGACTGCCCAGCAAGGCAATGATACCCACAATCAGAAGTCGACCGAACGGTTCTCGCGTACTGCCGGCGATGATCAACAGGCGTGCGAACAAAAGCAGGTACAGCAGGAGAACTCCCAGGCAGCCCACCAGACCGTACCGCTCACCGATCAGGCTGAAGACAAAATCTGTCCGGGATTCCGGCAGGTGATACGCTCGGCGGCTTTTCAACGGCTGGCCGGTCAGCCAGCTTCCCCATACGCCGCCCAGCGCGTGCAGTCGCTTGGCTTGGTGCAGGTGATACCCGTCGTCGTCCGGCGCCTCGCCGCCATCCTGCTGAGTAAACAACGACACGATTCGCGACTTCTGCTCGGCACTCATGCCGACCCACAGCACCGGCGCCGCCAGCATCCCGAGCATCGAGATGATCAGCAGATGACGCGGTCGTGCACCGGCAGCAAACAGCATGGCAAACAGAACGGGAACAAACAGCAGCGACGTCCCCAGGTCTGGTTCCTTCAGAATCAGAGCGATCGGCACGAAAGTGAGAACAAAGGGAACAATCAACCCGTACCAGTGACGGAAGCTGTCGCGGTGCATCAGGTATCTCGCGAGCGCCGCGATGTACGCGAGTTTGGCCAGCTCGGACGGCTGCATGTTCATGAAGCCCAGCGGGATCCAGCGGTGAGCGTAATTCTTTGGCGGGCAGAAGAAGACCACGATCAGCAGCAGCAGGCACACGGCATACGCTGGATAGGCAACCCACTTCAGTCGCTGATACGGCCATGTCGCCGCTGCAATCAGAGCAAGCACGCTCATCACGGCCCACAGCCGTTGTCGGGGAGCAAACTCACCGAGTTGATACAGCTCGTCACCGCGCGCAATCGCACTCAGGCCGACTCCGAAGAGCAGCATCGCGATCCCGATGATCGCCCAGGGCATTCGCTGGATAAAAGCGGTTTCGTTCACTCGAAGCAGGAACTCCCGTGTGAGACGTTGCAGTATCGCAACAGTCTGGTCGGGGATTCTTGCCGATTGCCGCCAGTCCGAGAACGCGGATTACTGCGACATTCAACGGCACCCGAGCGAATCAGCACTGAAGCCCGCTCGATGTCGAGACGTCTCGCCGATCGAGAGGACGAGAGCGCTGTCGGGACGTTGTTGGGCTCAGTGTTCGAACAGGTTGTCGGCCATGTGCTGGAACCAGCTCCGGACGGTCAGCGTCCGACCATCCGCATCCGGGACAGGAGTATGGTTGCGACGGGTCAGCAGTTCGTCGCGGAGCAAATCGCCCGCTACGTGCTCGCCCAGAGCTCGGTAGGCCTCAAACTGAGATTCCTCGAACACCTGATCCAGAGTGGATTCGTGCGGGAAACTCTCGTTCGCGCGACGGTAATCCAGAACGTAGGCGTCTTCATTCCCTGTCACGGACAGTTTGATGTACAGCAACAATCCCTGTTGGCCATCGGGGTATTCGATCCTGCCCAGCGTGAAATGGGTACGACTGAATCGGTCTTCGTTCAGCTTCAACTCCGCGAGGTCGATGTCGATCTGCACTCCAAAGTCGATCCATGCGAACTCGATCAGCGTCATCAGACTGGGGAATTCCAGCTTTGGATCACACTCGCCATCAATCGCTATGATGAATTTGCAGCGGCGGCGGAGCAGTTCGTAGACACCCAGATTTTCGATGTGTCCACCGTCCGAAACGTTGACGTACGGGATTTTCCATCCGAGGAACCGATACGTCAGTCGGAGTTGGCCGAACATCTCGCGTACCAGGTAGCTCGGGCCGGGGCCTCCCACCGATCGGACCAGCCACGTGGGCAACCACGTCACGGCGTTGGGCCGTCGCAGCCAGTATCCCAACCGGATATTCAACACCGTCAGAAGGAAACTGGACCCCCGCGGAGTCGTTGTGCCCATGTGCGGCGACGCGGCGGCTCCTGAGATGGCCATGGCCGTGCCCAGGTCCAGATGCCCGTCATAACGCTCCCATTCGATCGTGGGCCGATAGCCCATAATGGGGCTTCCGCAGAAATGCCGGCTGAACAGAAAGAAGTCGCTGTCGCGGCCCCGCAGCTCGGGACTGTCACCGGTTGGCAGATTCAACGACCCGTTGATCAAGTGGTACGGAGCCTTGCGTGACCGACCCAATTCTGACAGCAACTGCCGGCCGTCACGTTTCACCTTGTAGCGAGCCTCAGGGTCATGTCGCAGCAAATACGTTTCGACCAGCCGATTCCGATAGTAACGGTGCGGAGAAATGAAATTCACATTCACCAGACCCAGTGCGTATATCGTCGCCGCTGCGACGTATCCGCCGTGCAGCCAGCCCATGTGTCCTTTATGGGTGACGAGGAAAACCTGACACAGCAGGAAATACAGCCCGATGATCAGCATCGGACCTGCAAGGCCAAGCAGCAGCCCGATGGCTGGTCGTATCAGTGATGCCAGAGTCCTCGAACCTTCCTTGAACTTCTCTTTCTGTGCATGCACGAATGCCATACGTGCGGCAAGGAACGCGATGACGTTACCCAACGCAGGCCAGACCGCGTGCCACGTGAACTCCAGCCCGTCCCGGCCACAGAATGCCAGTTCCCTCGCGGCCCACAGGAATCCGTAATGTGCCGCCGGCAAAGAATCGATCAACAGGAAGAACAGCATCATGCCGAATCCGGCAATACAGGCCATTTCGAATCGACTTCGAAGACGGTGCATCGCTGCGCTGATGCGTCCCAGCTTCTGAATCAGTGGAAGCAACATGGTCATACTTAGCCAGAATCCACCGAATCCCCAGGTGCCCCATGACATTTCCCAGAAAGCCGATTGCCCCGCCGTCAGATGTGAAGAGGCTTCTCGCAATCGGTCGGCAAGGGGAAACCAGTCGGTGGCGATCACCGCTAATACGACAAGAACGGTGAGCACAGCCAGGTTCATGACGACGCCGTACAGACCCTGCGCGACAATCGTGAGCTTTCGAAAGAGGCCTCCGGCGATCAGGTAACGGCTGTTATTACGCAGGTACCGCAGTGGATCAGATTCGCACTTCTCGCGTCGCCGAAACGGCAACTGATCGGCCCGCGATCCGACCTCGTCGTTCGCGTGTGCTCCGTTGAGAAATGAACTGACGAACGATCCCAGGTACCCCCCACCGGAAACGGTGGACAGAACATCGACATCCCGCAGCAGGTCGGATCGTTTTGGGCCGCCGTCGTCGTCCGTTCCATACTCCTCTGGCAACGTGGTACGTACCAAGCCCTGCAACACACCCTGCGCGAACGTCGCCGAGCGAATGCCGCCACCGGAAATCGCCAGGCCCGTCAGATCAGCCAATGGCTCAGAGTTTGAATTGACCATCGCTCGGCGGGCCGCGATGTCCACCTGCTCGCTCTGGATAATCTCGTCGCTGATCTTGTCGGGAAGTCCCAGCAGTCGGTCATACAGGATGGGTGTTCCAACGTCGTCGAACTCGCACAGTTCAGTTACTTCCAGCCCCGACTCGCTTCCCGCCTGAAAACCGTCTTCCTCAGCCAGCAGCCCCAGAAACCTCTGAAACTCGCGGAGCTGAATCTGCAGTTTCGTCAATTCCTGTCGCAGCAGGTGCCGACCGTCTTCGGTGTCCAGCTTGCCGTCGATCAGACGTCGATGCCATCGAGCTGTAAACGGTCGGATCTTCGTATTCAGCACATGGACGCTGATCGTGGCAAAGTGCCGGCACTCGATTCCGTGTTCACGAGTCAGGTCTCGAGTGCAACGAAACAGCTTGTAAAGGCTGTCGAGTGCCGCCTTTTCATCCCCCGCCCGATAATGCAGCGGTTGCGTGCTGATCCGCGTCCGCATTTCGGTATACAGCTCCCATGCCGCCTTCCGATCATTCGCGGTCGGTTTCCATGTCTGCTTCGCGACTGCAGGATGAAGTGCCACCAGTTCATTCAGCTTCTTACGCTTCAGCCAGCCCGACCATGTTGTCCGTCGAGGCCTCGCCGCTTTTTTCTTAGCCATGGAAAGACTGCCTGTTGCGAGACGACGAATCAGAGATACGAGTCACAGTGGCGGCTACTGCCGAGTCCGGTGTCATCCTGTTCCATCCTGATGACGGGGAACTCTATGAAAACGCTCAGTCCATACATGTTCATTATTCTGCCCTGGAAACCGGCGGAGATGCCAGTGTGTGAATCCTCGCGACGCGGAAGTATTCGCGAAGAATTCGCGCGGAGCAGGTTGCCCGTTACCGAAAGTGGGTCGCGTTTGACATTCCCTACCGAGAAGACAGTTGTTGTCGGCAAGTACCGACAGCTAACGCCCGATGGCACTCGGTTTTGTGTCGGCGACGGACGGCGCCGACCGCTCGCGTGATTTGCCAAGTTGATCTGGCTGGTGGAATCACGGGAATACCAGCAGTGCACAGTGCATCTATCGAGCATGCCTGTTCTTTATCGCGCCGCTGCTGATCTGACGGTTGTCCTGCACATGGGATATGCGCTGTTCATTCTGCTGGGGCAGTTGGCGGTTGTGGCCGGTGTCGTCTTGCGGTGGCGGTGGATTCGCAACGTTACGTTTCGTGGCCTGCATCTGATGGCAATTGTCATTGTTGTGGCGGAGAGCCTGCTGGGAATTACATGCCCGCTGACGACTCTGGAAAAATGGCTCCGGCAGCGTGGCGGACAGATGACCTATGAAGGCGACTTTATTGCCAACTGCGTCCACGACGCTCTGTTTGTGGACTTTCAACCGTGGGCGCTGACAACGGCCTATGTCACGTTCGGGCTACTCGTCGCCGTGACGTTCTGGCTGGCTCCACCGAAGCGCTACAAGGTCAGTGACGAGTGGCTGTTGGAGGGATCGGGCGGTGAGATGTGATCCCGCGACTCCTCGACTCCATGATTCAGAGCGGATCCGAACTGGCGTTCCTCTGCCGACTCGCTGACCAGGTATGCGGCCGAACGCATTGGTGCGTCCTGATAGAACCTCAAAGCATCGTTAGCGGATTCTTACGATTTTCCAGCGGGAATTTGACGCGCCCTCCCTGGCGGTGTGATTCGTAGACCGCCGCGATCATCTCAGTCGCGGCACGAGCGTCGTAAACGCTGCTGATGGGATCGCGGTCTTTCTCGATGGCCGCGATCAGATCGACCGCGGCATCCATGTTCGAGCCGGCGTGGCCGGATGATTCGATCGTCTCCGGCTTGTCGACACCGTTGGATGAAATTGATTGCCACTTTGAGCCAGTACGACCAGGCGACCAGGCCGGGTCACCCAGAAAGTACGCCGGGCGCAAATAACCGGACTGCATCTGAATCATGCCCTTCGATCCGTAGACGGTCAGGCCGAACCGGCTTCCGCTGCTGCCCGCCCCACGCTTCGACGAGAAATATCCAGTGACGCCATTCTCGAATCGATACATCGCTTCGACGTGATCGGCTGCAAGCGGGCCGATGCCCTCATTGCCGTCGTAGACGTGTTCCTTCGTGACCGGTTTGCCGCCTTCGGACGCCGTCGCGAAACACGACTCGACATCGCCAAACAATGAACGAGACAGGTCGAGCATGTGGGTACCCAGGACCCACAGGTCTTCTCCGCCACCGCGGCGCGAATCCTCTTTGCCCCGCATCCGGACTTCCAGCACATCACCGATCTGATCATTGCGGATCATCTGCTTCACGACGCGCAACTGCGGTGTGAAACGGTTTGTGTGCGCGATTGCGAATTTGAGATGTCGCATCTCGCAGGCGTCTACAACTTCGTCGGCTTCCTGCAGCGAGCGGCAGAAGGGTTTTTCCATATACATGTGACAGCCGGCTTCGGCGCAGTGCATCGCCATCTCGTGATGCGCGTCGATCCATCGCTGTGCGATCACAACAATGTCCGGCTTCTCGGCCTCGATCATCTTGCGATAGTCCACATAGCCCTGCTTCGCACCGGTCCGTTTCACGGCAGCGGCACGTCCGCCTTCATGTTCGTCCGCGACACCGACAACTTCGCACGACTCAATGTGCTGCCACGGAATGTCGAGCCCGTGCCCGTAATTCCCTTTGCCAGTGCGACCGATAATGGCAACGCGATGCTTTGGCATGAGAGGCTCTCTATTTAATGGGATGACAATGCGCGTCCAATCTGAGGCGGCGAGGGGCAGTGTGGAAGATCACTGACCAGCTTTTCCAATGCAGTACAGGTGGTCGTACGTCCGCAGCAGAATCTGACCGTCAACGAAGATCGGTGATGCGACAGTCTGCTCGCCACCGATGTCGTTCGCTCCGACGACTTTCAGTTTGTCCGTCGTGTCCAGCACGAACGTCTTTCCGTCTTCGCGAGTCACGTACAGATTGTCGCCGACCAGGACCGGGGAAGCGCTGTATTTGGCGCGGTTCTTTTCGAGCGGCGTGCGGTGCAGGACATCGCCGGACTTCGTGTCGAGGCTGACGACCTCGCCGCCGTCACGGCAGAAGTAAACGCGACCGTCTTTTCCTGTGGGCGTCGGCACGTCGGCTCCGGCTTTCGTCGTAGTCCATGCGACGTGCGATTGTGTGACGTCTCCCTGACCGCCCAGCCTGACAGCCGTCACCGAACCGCCACGGGCGTACGGCGCGATCAGCAGTCCGTCGATCAGCGTGGGTGACGAGATTGATCGAAAGTACTTGTGCTGCGTCGGGTTCAGTCCGCCGACGCGCCACAGTTCTTTGCCGGTCGCAGCACTGTGAGCGGTGACGTGGTCCGCTCCCACAACGTAAATGCGTTCTTCTCCGCCGACGTTCGCCACGATGGGTGTCGTGTAACTTTGAGCCGCTTCCAGGGGAGCGCCCAGGTCGCGGTCCTGCTTCCAGGCGAGTTCACCGGTCGCTTTATCGAATGCCGCCAGAAACGACGGTCCTGTCTGCATGACGGTGATAACCACGTGGTCCTGAGTCAGAACCGGAGACGTGCCCAGGTCCCACCACAACGTGTTGTCGCCGTACATCTCCTGCACGTTCTTCTGCCACTGCTGCTTTCCCTTCAGATCGAAAGCCGCCAGATCGCCGCTCTTGAAGTAGGCGAACACGAATTCGCCATCGGTGACACAGGACGGATTGCTTCCGCTGGCTTTGCCGTTCTTACCGCCCTTGTCCTCGCCGACCTCGGCGTTCCACTGCACCTTGCCATCGCGACCGATGCACTGCAGCCGGTTGCGTCCGTCGTTTCCCAACGTGATGAAAATCTGATCTCCCCAGACGGCGGGTGTCGACGCACCTCGTCCATCGAGTTTGACCTTCCACACTACGTGGTCGGTGTCGCTCCACGAAGTGGGATACTCGCCCGCGGGGACGACACCATTCGAATTCGGTCCTCGCCAGCCAGGCCAGTTATCCGCACGCGCGGCGGAAGCAAACAGGGCGATCGTCAGGGCAAGTGTGAGTCCACGCATGATTCAGTCTCCGTCTGAGTCGGCAGGTTGCCGAAGCCGCAAAGTTGCAAAGCGATACGATAGCCCGGCTTAAGGGAGTCGAACAGCGAACGCATGTGTCGCACTTGATGCGTCACGGATTGTCCAAAATCAGGCATGGTTGCGTTCAAGTTGACGCGATCTAGGATGGTTGGCTTCCTCGGAATCTGCCGTTTTGAAACCTGAGTGATCTCAAGAAAGTTCCCATGGCGAAGCAGACGATTGCTAACGTTGATGTCTCCGGAAAACGAGTTCTTGTGCGGGTTGACTTCAACGTCCCGTTGGATGATCAGCAGCGAGTGACCGACGACCTGCGCGTGCGCATGGCTCTGCCGACGATCCAGTCCGTGCTCGAACGGGGTGGTCGTCTGATTCTGATGAGCCATCTGGGACGACCGAAGGGTCAGGTCGTGACCGCGATGAGTCTCAAACCGGCGGCAGACAAACTGGCAGAACTGATCGGCCAGGACGTCGCGTTTGCCAGCGACACGGTTGGCGATGATGCCCAGGCGAAAGTCGAGGCACTGCAGGACGGCCAGGTGCTGGTGCTGGAAAACGTACGGTTCAATCCCGGAGAAGATCGCAAGGCGTCTGACGATGTGAAGGACCTGTTCGCCACCACGCTCGCCAGCTTCGGAGACGTGTACGTCAACGACGCATTCGGCACGTGTCACCGCACAGACTCGTCGATGTACCTCGTACCGAAGCTGATGGAAGGCAAGCCCCGCGTTGTCGGGTTTCTGGTCGAACGAGAAATCCGGTACCTCTCGGACACGATCAGCAAGCCCGAACGGCCGTTTGTCGCAATCGTAGGTGGTGCCAAGGTCTCGGACAAAATCAACGTCATTCAGAATCTGCTGACGATCTGCGACAAGGTCCTCATCGGCGGAGCCATGGCTTACACGTTTGAACTCGCGCAGGGCGGAAAGGTCGGCAAGAGTCTGGTCGAACCTGACAAGACAGACCTGGCTAAAGAACTGCTGGAATCCGGCGGCGACAGGTTGGAGTTGCCGACGGATACGCACTGCGGTGATGACTTCAATTCGGACTGCAACAAACAGGTCGTCGCGGCTGGTCAAATCGCTGACGAATTCGAAGGACTCGACATCGGTCCTGAAACCGCGAAGCATTACGCGGAAGTGGTCGCATCAGCGAAAATCGTCGTGTGGAACGGGCCGATGGGTGTCTTCGAGATGCCTCCGTTCGACGCAGGGACGAAAGCCGTTGCTCAGGCGATCGCTGACGGTGATTGTACCAGCATCATCGGCGGCGGTGACAGCGCGGCGGCGATCCAGCAACTGGGTTTTGCGGATCGCGTTAGTCACATCAGCACGGGCGGCGGAGCCAGCCTGGAGATGCTTGAAGGAAAGGCGTTCAAAGCCGTCGATTTGCTCGACGACGCCTGAGGCGAGCGGCGGTTGTGAGTCGGCCTGCATCACTACACGTCTGACCGAGGTCAGCAGTCCATCAGGCAAGGATGTCGTGGATCACATGCCCGTGCACGTCAGTCAGTCGGCGATCGATGCCGTTGTGACGTACGGTCAGTTTTGTGTGATCGATGCCCAGAAGATGAAGCACTGTCGCGTGGATGTCATAGACCTGCGTGGGATTGTCGCGATCCAGTGGCTTGTATCCCCACTGATCCGACGGACCGTGAGTCACTCCGCCGGCAACTCCGCCGCCGCATAGCCAATTGGAAAACACAAACGGATTGTGGTCTCGCCCCTTGCTGCGCTGCGTAGATGGCATGCGGCCGAACTCGGTCGTCCACAGGATGATCGTGTCTTCCAGCAGCCCGCGCTGTTTGAGGTCCTTGATCAGCGCCGCCGTGCCGACCGCCATTCCGTACGCGAGCGGTTCGTGGTCACGTTTGATGTCTTCGTGACTGTCCCAGTTGCGGCGAGGGAAACTGTTGTCATTGCCGCTCCAGATTTGGACGAAGCGGACGCCTCGCTCCAGCAAACGTCGCGCGATCAGGCATTTGCGTCCAAAGTACTCGGCTTCTTCCGGGACGTTGATTTCGGCCGGATACTCGCGCCCGGGATTCTCCAAACCGTACATCTTCAGGATGTGCTGTGGTTCGCCGGAAATGTCGAGCGCTTCGGGTGCGCTGAGCTGCATCTTCGCCGCGAGTTCGTACGTACGAATACGAGCATCCAGACGCGAGTCGCCCGGCCGCTGCTCGCTGAACCCGCGATTCAGCTCACCAAGTAGAGCGAGACCATCGCGATCGCTGCCGGCCGTGACGTAGTCCGATTTCGGCAAGAGGTCTTCGATTGGATTCTCTCTCTGCGGAAAGATTGTCGTGCCCTGTGACTGAGCCGGCAGAAACGCAGACGACCAGTTCTTCGGTCCGTTGCTGGCATAGCCGCGATGGTCGGGCAGAACGACAAACGTCGGCAGGTTTTCGTTCAGCGCACCAAGTCCATAACTGATCCAGGCACCCATCCCGGGAAACCCTGGCCGCTGAAACCCGGTGGCCTGCAGATAGGTTGCCTGGCTGTGGACGCCAGTCTTACCGATCAGATTGTGAACGAATGCCATGTCATCGACACAGTCTCTCAACGGAGCGACAGCATCACTGATCTGTTTGCCAGACTGACCCGATGGCTTGAATGCGAATGGCGACTTCATCCACGGGCCGAGACCATTCTGAAATGCCTCGACGTGCTCGCCAAAGTCGGACTTCTCGCCGTGGTGCTTTTCGAGTGCCGGTTTGTAATCCCACAAGTCGAGATGGCTGGCAGCTCCGCCCATAAACAACTGCACCACACGTTTCGCTTTGGGCGGATGATGCAGCACATCGACGACACCACCGACACCGGGATTCGCTGATGCGGCTGTCGCATCGTCAGCGTGCAGCATTGCCGCAAGAGCAAGTGCCCCGAAGCCGTGTCCGGTGCTCGTCAGGAATTCACGTCTCGTTCTCATGCCACTACGTCTCCGTCACTCAGCAGTTCAGTTATTGAACAGAAGGCCGCCAAGGTCGCAAAGGATTATGTCGGCCATTTTTCTTCGCGTCCTCTGCGGTCTTCTGTTTCCAATGGTCTGAGGCGTAGCCTCGGACGTGTCCCAATTCACGGCAGCTTGCGCGCTTGCTGCATGTCAATCGACAAAAACAAATTCACTCATGTTGAACAGCACTCGACACGAGTTCGCCAGCCCATGCTGTTGCGTGTACGCCGTGAATGCCTGCTGCTCGCGCGGTGACGGCAATCGACCGACTGCCAGTTTGAAGGCTTGCCTAACCTGATCGTCGATCGCCGAGGATTCGTTCTCAAGCCGTGACGCAAACTTCGTAGCCATTAGCAGAGTAAACCTGTTGTTCAGCATCGAGAGTGCCTGGAGCGACGTCAGCGTTTCGTTTCGTCGCGGCGTGCTTTGTGAGGAATCCGCGCAGTCGAGCGTCGTCATGAATGGGTCTGGTTGTGATCTCACGATGAATCGGTACACGGAACGGCGATACGAGCCGACATCCGTGTGATCGAACTTGTGATACTCGTAATGCGGCGAGTGGGCGGTTTTCTCCAATGCGAAAAGGTAGTACCCCGATCCGTGCATCCGTGGATTGAGAGTTCCGCTGACGGACAGAATCGAATCGCGAACTTCCTCAGCCTCCAGTCGACGGCGACTCATGCGCCACAGGAATCGATTACTGCCGTCGATCCTGGCATTCACTTCGTTGTGGGCACTCGATTGCCTGTACGTTGAGCTGTTCACGATCAGCCGGTGCAGCTTCTTGAACGACTGACCGTTGTCGCGGAATTCGGACGCCAGCCAGTCGAGCAATGCAGGGTGAGTTGGCTGCTGGCCCATCCGGCCGAAGTCATTGGGTGACGCAACAAGGCCCTGTCCAAAGTGGTACTGCCAGATGCGATTGACGATCGATCGCCAGGTGAGCGGGTGGTTGTGTCTGGTCAGCCAGCGGGCGAGGGCCGCGCGGCGATCGCCCTCGGAATGGTCAACAGGCAGATCAAGGTGCCAGTCGGTTCCGCGAATGACGGGGACAATACCCGGTCGCACTTCGTCACGGGGCTGCTGAATGTTCCCTCGATGCAACACTTTGACAACCCGCGGCTTGCCCATTGTTGGCTTGAAGTTGCCTTGCGGAGCAAATGTTGTCGCGGCGGCGTAGACCATTCGCCCCTTCGGCAGCCCGTTGAGTTCTTTCTGTGTTGCGGCGAGGTCTTTCTCGATACGTGACTTTCGCGCCTGCCGATCGGGTGTGTTGATCTTTGCGAGCATTGCTGTGTGCTGTCGCTGCGCTTCGGCGAGTTCGGCCAGCGCCGATTCGTCCTGGGCTTCCGGCCAGATACCGTCCGTGAGATTCTTCCTCGCCCATCGAACGGGAGCCTGGATCGAATCAATTGAGGTGACTTTCGCATTCAGTGCAACGTTGTTGCCCTTGCCGTCGAACACCTGCAGTTCCGACACGGCCAGGATGAAGTCGTTCTTGCGTTCGACCAGTTTCGTTGCGGTGAGTCTTACGAAGCGAGCCTTAACGGTGTCGGTCTCGATCGTGTACGGAGCGAGGCCCGGATTGGGAAAGTCCATTGAAGTCTGGTCGGCCAGCGCCTCAGAGTCGGACCTGGTGAAGTCCGCTTCGAGAAGTGCAGCGGCGACTTTGAATCGCACTGGAAAACCGAAGCCGGCTCCGATTCCGGCGAATTCATCGTGGCAGGGCCGGACGATGATTTTTGCGATTTCGGTCTCGCGGCCGAGGTCAACCTGCACCCATTTCTCGACATCGGGCTTGGGTACGATCTGGCTGTGGTAACCGAACTCGGGACGCTTCGGTTTGAGGCTGGACTTCGACTTCAGCTCGTTCACGCGTTGATCGATCGCCGCGAGTTCCTCGCCGCCGGCTTTGCGAATCTCGTCCATCAGCGCTTTCTGCTCCGCCTTCAGGCCAGCGAGTCGTCCCACGAGTAGCTTTCGCCTCCGCTCGACGCGCGGGTCCGCTCCGTATGGTCGTTCGGCTCGGTCGACCGCCGCGAAGACCGACTGCAGACTGTAGTAGTGCTCTTGCGTGAAGGGATCGAACTTGTGGTTGTGGCAGCGGGCGCATTGGATCGTCACGCTGCAAAACGTGTTCAGCGTGTTGCTGACCATTTCGTCCCGATCGATGTGCCGAGCGACGCGACCGTCGATCTTCGATTCCGGAACTTCGACATGACCGATGAAGTCCCACGGTCCGGCCGCGATGAAGCCAAGTCCGAGAATGCCGTCCGCTGTCTCCGGAAACAGCACATCGCCGGCGATCTGTTCCTGCACGAATCGCGCGTACGGCTTGTCGTCATTGATCGAACGAATGACGTAATCACGATACGGCCACGCATTGGGACGCAGTTTGTCTTTGTCATAGCCGCAGGTATCGGCGTACTTGACGACATCCAGCCAGTGTCGCGCCCAGCGTTCTCCGTAATGCGGAGATTCAAGCAGCCGATCGACGAGCCGTTCATAGGCCAGCGGATCGGGGTCGTTCACAAACTGATCCACTTCTGACGGTGTGGGCGGCAGGCCGATCAGGTCAAAGGTCAGTCGTCGGATCAGTGTGCGGCGGTCGGCTTCCCCGGAATGCCGCAGCCCCTGTTCGTGCATCTTCGCCAGGATGAACGCGTCGATCGGATTCCTGAGCCATGCGGCGTTGTCGGAGTCGGCCGGAAACGCCGGCACGCGCGTGCGTTGCATGGGCTGCAGTGACCACCAGTCGAAGTTGTCGACGACGGGCTCTTCAATTCGAAAGTCGTCCGGCCAATTCGCTCCGGCGGCGATCCACTCGCGAATCGCCGCGACCTCTTTGCCGCTCAGCGGCTCACCGTTCTTCGGCATGGCGGCTCGCTTGCCGTCAGCCGGCAACAGTACGTCCAGCAACGCGCTTTCGTTCGGGACGCCGGGTTCGAGGTAACCGCTGTCTCGCAGTTCATCGCGCGTCTGCAGAGAGAAGTCACCCTTCTTGTCGACACTGTTGTGACAGTTCAGACAGCGGTGCTGCAGAATCGGCACAACGCGATCCCGGAACAGGTCTCTTGACACAGAGTCCTCGGCACACCCCGTGTCGGAGATTCGGCACAGCAGGACTGCAATGATGCACCAGACCGAACGCCTCATCGACAAATCCCTCGACGGAGAACCGATAACGTGACTGCGCCACACCCGCTCGCGACACTGTGCTCAAGTTTCGTCACACGGGATCATCAAGAGAAGCCAACAGGAACGGAAGGCAACAGAGTCTCGGCTGAGGCGGTGCATCAGACCAGGAACGGACGACCGAATCACGATGCACTGATCCACTCTGATGCGCGACCGAGTCCGTTACTTGGACAGCGCCACGTTGCGAGGTCGTTTAACCGCTAGCCCAACGGGCTGCGCGATTCACGGTGAAGAGTTGCGATGCCACGTCGAGACGCCGGCGCGCACGCCGATGGCGTTGCGGTTAAACGGCTTACGGCAACCGGTCGGACAACGAGTGAAAGGCCACGCTGTGGACGAAACTACCGAGGTCTCTGGTCCCCGGCTGAGTCGAACATTCGAGCATTGAAGCGAACAGGCCTGAAAACACGGGCCGAGCCAGTGGCGCCCACACCCGGCAGCTTTCAGTGCCACTCGGCCCCAACGGCGTCTATTTGTTCCACTGGCCTGGGCCGTGCCGGAATAGCGGATCAACCAAATGAGCAACGAACCACACCGGAAACGAATCAGGCACATCGAAGGCCTGGGCCATCTTCACGAGCTGACTTTCTCCTTCTACAGGAGAAGGCCGCTACTGAACCCGATCAGGCGGCAACTCTGCGATAAAGCCGACCAGTGGAAATGGTCGAGCGCCCGATTCTCTCTGAATGGAGAGATCGACCCTGATCTGCCACGGCTTGATCCCATGTAGTTTGAGACTTCCGGAGTTCAGGTGGGCATCTCTGAATTCACTGGCAGAGCCAAGTGGCACACGCAAGGAACGCCGATTACCAGTGCCACTCGGCCGCAATCGCCACGGACTGCGTTTTTAGTTACGCTGCCCACCGAACGCTCCATATTCCTCGGTGTCTGGTTTCCTATGTCCAACACAATCGATCAACAAACGCCAATCCTGAAGCGACGCCCCGAAGCACGCGGATTTCGCGTTGAACTCTTGCTCGAAGAAGCCGTGAGAGGCACGTTAAGGATCCCACATTTTCAGCGTCCTCTCCGTTGGAGAACGAAAAATGTTCTCGAATTGTTCGATTCCATCCGTCGAGGCTTCCCGATCGGCGATTTGTTATTGTCGCGGGCACATGCAAGAGCTGGCAACATTTCCTTTGGGCCGGTGAGTTTTTCTGTGGGTGAGCAACACACGGCCCTATGGGTCGTGGATGGACAGCAACGATTGACCGCCCTGATTGCAACATTGCTGCGCCAGGAACTCACGCCTCGCCGCGACTACTGGGCTATCTGGTACGACTTGGAGAACGAGAAGTTTGAAGTCCTCAAGCGGCGGGAACCCGATGCGACGTGGATCCCGTTAAACGTACTTTCGGATTCGGTGAAGCAACTCAAATGGATTCGATCGTGGCCCTATGCGGAGGAACGAGAAGACCTCGTCAATAGAGCGTTTGAGCTTGGGAAATCAATTCGGGAATACGAGGTGCCGGCTTATATTGTCGAAGGAGCTGATGACGAACTGTTGAGGTTGATCTTTACGCGGTCAAACACCGGTGGCAGCCCGATGAAGGAATTCGAGATTTTCGAAGCTCTTCACGACAAGGAAGGAGAGAAGCCCATCCGGAGTGCAGTGGCCCGATTGGAAGACCTCGGCTTCGGGCGACTCGATGAGGACCTGTTCCTGCGATGCGTGAGAGTCACCTGCAAGCCCATGTTGTCGGAACATGTAGGCGCTGAAAGTCACCTTCCCGAAAATGCAATACAAAAAACGGAATCTGCGGTTCGGCGAGCAATCGTCACAATTACAACATGGGCAGGTATTCCAACTTTCACATTAATGCCTTACCGGCTTCCGCTCTACATCCTCACAGCCTTTTACGATCAATTCCCGGGGGAAGACATTCGCGTGGACCGCCTCGCTGCACATTGGATCTGGAGAGGGGCGCTGTCCGAACAGCACTTGGATTCGTCCGATGCTAAAATTGATCGCTTAGTGAGAATGGTGCGGGAAGGAACGAACGCTGCAAGGACGATGGCGGAACTCATCGGAATGCTTGGAGAAGTTACACAGGAAGACTGTAGAAAGGGCCTGTTCGAGCAACTTGATAGGAAGGTTTCGTTACGCAGTGCAACTTCCAAGCTCCTTGTACTTGCACTTCTAGCCAACAATCCTTGCCGAAACAACAGCGACGGATCGAACAATCAGCCGACATTGCTCGACGTTGTCGAAACGGACGCAAAATCCGATGACACACTCGACGATGACTCAGCAGTCGAATCAATGTTACACCCGAAAGTCTATTGTTCCGCCCTTTTGGATAACGACGACAATCTCGGGACTGACGTCATTATTCGTCTTGCGGGAATGAAGCCACAGTTGATCGTCAACTCACCTGATTACGATGCTGGCTCATTTCTGTTGTCTGAGGAATGCATGACGTTTGCGTCAGCGAAGGACTTAGCAGGTTTTCGGAGCTGCCGTCGAGAGATTCTTAAAACATATCTGCCTCGCTTTGTCGAGGATCGCATCGGAAACGCGGTCGATGTCAGGCCCTCAATAGCGAGCATTCTCAGTACGCGATCCATTTCAGAATAGTGAGAATGTGGTGAATGCACTGAAGGTTGAGTTAGGGACTATCGAAGTCGGAACACTGGAGATGTTTGCGGACTGCGCGCATCGATTCACGTTCTCGGAAGGCTATATTTCGCGTCTACTACCAGACCGACCTGTTCTCGGGCAGCTGTTTGAAGACCGCTTTCCACACTCGGTTGATGTGGATGGTCCAATCTGTTGGTTTAGCCATCTCTTGCCCCAGGGGGTTATGCGAACCTGGCGGTCCCGCCTTCTCGGCATTGACGGCGACGACGACTTTGCTCTGCTTACCGAACTAGGCGAAGATATGCCGGGCGCCGTCAGGCTTAGCCCGACCAGGTCTCTGCTAGCGACTGAGGACCAACAGTTCGTCGTTACGCCTACGCCGTCGGATGACACGTCAGTATTGAAGTTTTCGTTGGCCGGAGCGCAGTGGAAACTGTCCACGCGATCTTCTGGACGAGGACTGACAACAAGGGCAAAGGGCGATGGACGCGCCTACATAGCTAAATTCGATGCGCCCGAGTATCCGAACCTACCTGAGTGTGAATTTGCGACAATGACTTGGGCCAAAGAGACAGGTGTATCTGTACCAGAAATTGATTTGCGCAGTGTCGACGACTTCGACGTGATCCCTGAAGGGATGCCGATTGGAAATGGCACGGTCTACACAATTGAACGATTCGATCGAGTGAATTCATCGAGAATCCACATTGAAGATTTCGGGCAGATTCTCGATCGTCCGCCGGGAAGCGGTCAATACCACGGAAGCTACGAGGAAATTGCGGAAGTGCTTTCATGGCTAGATCCGGCGAGCACAGTTGAGTTTCTGAAACAGATAGTGTTCGCAGTTGTTTGTGGAAACGGGGATGCCCACCTAAAGAACTTTTCGGTAATCTACAGTGACGGGAGAAATGCCGAGTTGTCACTCGCGTATGACGTGGTTTCCACAATTTGCTACTACGCCCCAAACAGAGAATCTCTGTCGCTTACGTTGGGCGGGATTCGTAAGTTTAGTGACGTCACTCTTGACTCGTTTCAGTCGTTGTTTCGCGCCCTGCGCATTGATTCCCTGACGGGTGAGTCCCTTGTAAGGGATACCGTGAAACGGGCGGTCGACAAATGGAGTTGTCCCGGAATCCGAGACGGGTATTCCAATCGACATCAAGAACGCATCGACCAACATCTTGATTCCCTCGAAATAGTTAAGCTCTAATTCTGCAACGATCGTATCGAAACGGCCGTATGAGACTGACGTCGGCACAAGTGGTGTGCTCGTCCTGCGACTGACGCGCATCGGAAATGCACATGTCGCGTGAATAGCCTTGTGTAATGAATAAATGAAATGCAGCTGATTCTTTCCCGGGCACAGTTTGTTTCATCACTCGTGCGAATGCCGCGTGGTCCATCGGCTTCTCGACGACAAATAACGGCCGTGCATGCGTTCTCGCGGACTGGCGGCGGGTGGCACGTGCCTGACGTCAGAAAGGGCGTGGCGTTCGAAGTGTTGTCGCATTCTCCACGCCCTTCGTCCGGGCTCAGGGCATGCCACCCGCCGCTCGCGAGAGTACGATGACACGGAAGCTCATCACGCCTGCTTCGGTAACTGAAGATGTCTTCGGATGTCTTCGAACGCGTCGTTCAACGGCTTGCCCTCACCTGCTTCCATCTGAGCGATGCCTTCCGCAATTGCATCATGATCCTGCTACCGTCGCAGGGCATCCATCGCCTGTTGATGCACGCTCCCCTCGACAATGAAGTAGGTCCGGTTGTCGTGAGGGTTCACGACTTCCAACGAACCATTGTCGTTTGAGGCCACGGCAGCCGACAGTTTTTCGGTGAGTTTTGGAATCATGCGCCCATAGTACCAGACGCCGGATTGTCGAAGAAATCGATTTCGCCGGCGGGTGGCACGTCCCTGACGTCAGGAAGGGCGTGGCTGCGTCAGTGAT